>Ga0114922_10004608_pt1 | contig 12785 bp, 10 predicted proteins | sample AartaG_FD_100975 | JGI IMG/M metagenome (GOLD analysis project Ga0114922, IMG submission 100975) | Deep subsurface microbial communities from Aarhus Bay to uncover new lineages of life (NeLLi) - Aarhus_00045 metaG | ecosystem: Environmental > Aquatic > Marine > Oceanic > Sediment | place... | reverse complement strand
TATTCAGGCCACTTGTAATATTAAAGCTCCCGATTTTATTACTTTTCAAATGGATTTTGAGAATTATAATATATATCTGCCGGCAGCGGATGTGAAATATCTTCTACTCCAAGCATTTTCATTGCTTCGAATAAAACTTTACCTGCATGGGCAAATGCAACTGCCGTATGATGCGGAAAACGTTTTTCAATTAATACATGACGATAAAATCTTCCCATCTCCTTAATTGCAAAAATACCTATCCCTCCGAAGGACTTTGGATCGATATCCAGTACTTCGCCTTGTGCCATATATGATTTCAGATTAGTATCAGCTGTTGACTGTAACCTGAATATAGTTATTTCACCTGGCCTTATCTGGCCTTCAATAGTTCCACGTGTAATATCGGGCTTTTTCCCCGGCTCCATCAATCTGTGCATGATAAGCTGGTATTTCATAGCAGGATTCAGGAGGCATGCCGCTGTAGTATTACCGCAATGAAATCCCATAAATAAATCATTAGGTTTATAGTCTTTTACCTTATCCTTTTCATTTTCATACATATCATATGGCACTGTATTATTAATATCCAATATTGTAGGTGTATAGCCGGTTGCGCAGGCTGCAATATATTCACTTAACACGCCGTATATATCCACTTCGCATGCAACAGGAATACCTTCTGCTGCCAGTCTTGAATTTATATAACATGGAACATGTCCGAAATATTTTTCAAAAGCAGGCCAGCACTTGTTGGCAAAGATTCCGAATTTTGAAGCTCCAAGGTTATTTTCCATGAATTTTCTTAATGCTACTTCGTATTGAGCAGTTTTAGCCAGTAAATCAGGATATGTATTTCCTCTTCCTAATTCCTTGGTCATGTCGGCAATAACTCCCTTGATATCGGGATCATTTTTTGCCTCCGTAACAATATCATACAGGTCTAATTCACTATTTTCCATAATTTCCACCCCAAGATCATATAGAGGCTTAATTGGGGCATTACAGGCCAGAAAATCCTGCGGACGGGGCCCGAAAGAAAAAATCTTAAGATGTTTTAATCCCAGAATTATTCTGGCAATAGGTGTAAAGTCCTTAATTTTATCTGCTATTTCTGATGGTATACCAACCGGATACTCGGGGATATAGCATTTTATTTTTCTTAATCCCACATTATAAGAAGTATTAAGCATTCCGCAGTAAGCGTCACCTCTGCCATGTATTAAATCATTACCTGACTCTTCAGCAGCCGCGGCAATCATTACAGGTCCATTGAACTTTTGTGCCAGCAATGTCGTTGGCCCTTCCGGCCCAAAATTCCCCAGATAAATTATCAAAGAATTAATATTCTTTTTCTTAATCTCATCCAATGCATTAACAACATTATTCTCATTTTCTATAATAGTCTGCAGTTCAGTTATTTCAATGCCCTCAGTTTTGCAGGCTTCAAGAACTTTTTTTCTTCTCTTCTGAGAAAGCTCTATTGGGAAACAATCCCTGCTTACTGCTATAATGCCTAAATTGATATCCGGAATATTTTTCATTTTAAGTTTGAATTATTAATTATTACACAGTTATTATATTGTCATTTATTTGTCCAAAATATATATCCTTAACATGTTATTGTGAAAATTGTTTTATTAAAAGTACAAGATTTAAAACAAATTTGAAATTTATCAATATTAGGTTCCGAAAGGGCATGTAGCCCTTTCGGAGTATCATTTTTCTTAATTCCAGAAATAAATATAAAACAGGATTATCACTCCAATTATTATTGCAGTGTTGATAACATCCCATTTATTCCAGCTTTCACGTGTCTCTGCCCTTTGTTCAGGCGTTGCTGTTCCATACACAAGCCCCTGAATCATCTTAGCTGTAGGTCTTGCAGTAAATTGGCTAATCAGCCAGATCGCAAATAAGCATATTAAAAAATTAAAAATTTCATAATGTAACCAGTTAATACTCACAAATTTAACACATAAGGCATCAATCTTATTTAATCCTTCAGTATTTTCATTTCTATCCTCAATCCAGTCGGATACTACATCCTTTTTAGTTTTTATCATAGTAAAGATTTCTGCTTCTGATATATTACTTGAAATAGCCATATTCTTAACATTTTCATCCAGTTCTTTCCTTCCTTTGGCCAATTTCTCAGCATCTGAAAGTAAGTCTTCATCCCTGGCAAGGACATAATCCCCTATCTCTGTAACTTTAATTCTGGCTTCTTCCATCGAGATATTTTCCTTATCGGACAGGTATTTGGTTCTCATTTCCAGTTTTATAAAATCTTCAGAATAGTCTTTTACATTTTTACCAAATGTTCTTACATCTCCGGGCACGACCAGTGATTTGGTAATAATAAGCATTAAAAGCATGAACATTCCAATTGTAAATCCTGTAATAAGGCCCCAGAGTCCGCTTTTAGCGCTTGCCCTTTTCCAGAATACTCCTAAAAGAAACACTGCGGCAATTCCCGGTGCTAATAATGACTGAACCAATTGTAAATATTCATAGAGGACATTGCCAAGACCCCTCATAACAGGAATCCAGACTATTCCTAAAATTACTATTACAGCTGTGGCAACACGCCCTACAAAAACAAGATGTTTTTCAGAAGACTTGGGCCTGAATTTCTTATAAAAATCAACTGTAAATAACATAGAGGACGAATTAAAAAGAGATGCCAGGGAACTCATTAAAGCAGCAACAAGGCCTCCCACTACTACTCCCTTTAATCCCGGCATTAGTAAATCTTTTACAAGCATTGGAAATGCTACATCAGGATTCGGGAGAAATAATTTTTGTTGTTTAGCAAGTGAAAAAGCTATCAGGCCGGGAATTAGAAAAATAAAAACTGGCAACAGTTTAAGATACCCGGCAAATATTGTTCCCCTACGTGCGATTTTTTGATTAGGAGCAGAAAGAGTACGCTGTACTATATACTGATCAGTACACCAATACCAGAATCCAATAATTGCCGAACCCAGCAATACTCCGGTCCAGGGGAACTCAGGATCCCTGGATGAGCGTACAAGTGTTAGCATATGATCATTTCCGTGACCAGTTGTAGTTTCTTTACATATTCGTACAAGTTCACTCCATCCTCCTAATTCGATAAGGCCAACAATAAGAATCACAATTGATCCTACAAGTAAAACCGGTGTCTGCAAAACTGAGGTATACAAGACAGATTTCATGCCTCCAAAAATGGTATAAAGACCTGTTATAACAACCAGTCCGATTGCCCCAACCCAGAAAAAATCTATTTCAAGAGAACCTATTTCAATATAATCAATGTCAAAGACAGTTTTAAAAACAGTCCCTCCTGCCCATACAGTTACTGCTACTTTAGTAAGAACGTAGCTTATAAGAGAAATAATTGATAGAATGGAACGGGCTCCTGAACTGTATCTCTTTTCAAGAAATTCCGGCATTGTAAAAACCATACTGCGTGCATAAAACGGAACAAAAAGCCAACCAAGAACCAGTATTAACCAGGCATGCATTTCCCAGTGTGCCATTGCCATTCCACTATCGGCGCCAGTTCCTGCAAGTCCGACCAAATGTTCTGAACCAATATTAGAGGCAAAGATAGATGCTCCTATCGCAACCCAACCTACATCCTTGCCAGCCAAAAAGTAATCTTTTGTATTCTCCTCCTTTTGTCTTAGAACCCATATTATTATTCCAACTAAAGCAAGAAAAAACAAACCAAGTACAATCCAGTCCAGTGTAGTCATATTTTTAGATATTTAATATTAATATAGGCATGCGTAAAAAATTAAAGTATAAAAATAACACTTATATTGAGATTTCAAAATGCTATAATAATTTTGATAATTGCCATTAAGTAAAATAATACCAAGGGATTTAACACATATATATTCATTTATTTAATCGGTTTATTGTAAAATAATCCTTAAGTTCCGGGTATTTATTATTGTTTTTCCTTTTCAAACAAATCATATCATTAATATACATTACAATAAAAAAACATCGAAATATGAATACACTCCAAATACCTGGCTGGATGAGATTTTACAGAGACAAGAATTATAAGGAGCGATTCTAATACAATTGACTAAACTTGATAATTTAAAAACAAAGAGTTACCTTTGGCCAAATTTTTAATTAATATTTAACCAAAAGCTATTCTAACTCATATTTTATATTGGCAATAAACCACCATAATAAAAGAATCCCATTCATTTCTGCAATTAATTATGTTTTTACTTCCAATATTGGAAGTAGAAAATTAAAATCCTATAACCTGATAATTACTTGCTACTAACAATTCCTTATAAATTGTTCTGCTTTGGTATTATATAAATTAAAAATGTATGTAAAAAAATAGAAATTAATAACCAATTTAAATAATTATGGCTTTTTATTCCACCGTTGCTACTTTAATTGGCTCCAGTCTGTCTACTAACTATTTCTATAAAGCAATGAATTTCGCTTTTAATAAGTTGTATGGAGAATATAATATGCTTCATTTCCCGTTATTTAAAAGTAAGACAGACAGCCTTATTCAGGCACAAATTAATTTAACTGATTACTGTATATCAAAATTACCCTCATTAGAAGATAAAAAAGTCCTTGACATAGGGTGCGGCAATGGCGTGCAGAGTATATATCTGTACAACAATTATTCTCCCAAACAGGTAATTGGAGTAGATATAAACAGTGACAGCATATCAATTGCCAGGGATGAAAAAAAGAACAATAATCTTAATAAAGTTGACTTTTATATCGATAACGCTCAGAAACTGACAAATATTAAAGACAATTCTATTGATATTGTCATAAATATAGAAAGCGCTTTTCATTATCCCGATAAAGGAAGCTTTATTAAAGAAATCTCGAGAGTATTAAAACCTAATGGACATTTTCTTATTGCTGATATATTAACAACAAAAAAGGGCAAAAGGATTTTGCCAAAATTCTGGTATAAAAAAATGTATCTTAATCATTGGTCCATTGAGGATTATAACAATACCTTCCAAAATTCGAAACTTAAAATAAATTCCCAGGATGATGTAACGGAATTAATAATTAGTGGATTCAACACATACAAAAACTGGTATTCTACAAATAAACGAGTTGGAGTAGTACTTTATGCTATAATGAAAATATTTATAGTATTTAATGTGCGAATTAACGTTTATCTATTTAAAAACAGGCGTAAATATATTATTTTCAGTGGAATAAAATCTTAACAGATTATATTTTAATAGTGTTTTGATAAATTTGTAATAGGATTAGGATGTTTAAAAAATAGCGACTTGCCAGGTTGCTATACTATATTCATTTCTCACTATCAAATAATGTTACGATAACATTTCTTTTATTCCTGGGGCCGTCAAATTCGCAAATAAAGATATTTTGCCATGTTGATAATCCCAGTTTTCCGTCTATAATCGGTATAGTCTCACTTGGTCCTACAATACCTGCTTTCAAATGAGCATCTCCATTGTTATCCTGATGGTCATGTAACCATACTCCTGAAGGGATAAGCTTTTTCAATAGGTTTAAAACATCAGTCTGTACTGATTCATCCCAATTTTCCTGAATCATAATAGCCGCTGTTGCACCCTGAACATAAACATTTAAAAAACCTGATTGTATCTGGCTTTTTTCAACTATCTTTGCTACTGTACCTGTTATATCGTATAGTCCGTTAGGTTTATCAGTACTTATTTGTATAACTTCCTGCATTTTTATATTTTTAAAATTTATAATAAGTGTTATTTCAATTAAGTAATATAAGAATCATTCTTAAATAAAACCAATCTCAAAATTAGTTTTATTGCAGTAAAATGAATTCATTTTTTCTAAAACGTTTTAAATATGTTTAATGATAGATTGGAGTTGAAATGAAGCATAATGAATACCATTGGAAATCAAATGATGGACTGGAATTATTCGGGCAGACATGGGTTTCTGATAAACAGCCAAAGGCAATAATAAACCTGCTTCATGAATTTGGTGAACATAGTGGCAGATATGAAAATCTTGTTCAATCCCTGGTAGAAAATAATTATTATGTTGTAAGTATAGATCTTCGGGGTCATGGAAGATCAAGCGGGAAAAGAGGTTATTCTTCTTCATACCAAAAACTGATAAAAGATCTGCAAATACTGATTTTAAAATCTGAAAACCTGTTCCCCGATTCTCCAAAATTATTATTTGGTATTGGTCTTGGAGGTAGCATGGCAATATATTTTTTGACAAATCATATTACTAATCTTTCAGGCCTGATAGTATCCTCCCCATGGTTAAGTATACAACAAAATATTTCAAAAACTAAACTGTTATCAGGAAAAATAATCAGGTATATACTGCCCGGCATGATAATAGAAACCGGGTTTGCTCCGGAAGATAAAATGAGATCACCGGATTCGATTAGCAAGTTTAAAAATGATCCTCTGAACCATGATAAAGTATCTGTTAAATTATTTTATGAAATTATTATTGCAGGACAGCGTTCAACGAGAAGTATTTATAAAATAAATATGCCCATATTAGTTATGCACGGAAACAGTGATAAAATAGCGTCATTTAAAGCAAGTAAAAATTTTATCCTCAATGCCAGTGCAAAGGCTACCTTAAAGTTATGGGATGGCTATTATCATGATCTGCTTAATGATGAAGGTTCAGATGAGGTATGTAAATATGTCATTAGCTGGCTTGACAAAATAACCGGTCAATTTTAATTAATTATTCGATGAGTCGATTTAGAACTGTCATTAATATTCCCGGATCAGATTCTCAAATATCACACAACACAAGTACGATCTTTGTTGGTTCCTGCTTTGCTGATAATATAGGTTTAAAGCTAAGCGAATACAAATTTCCTGTTGAACATAATCCCTTTGGTGTACTTTACAATCCGGTTTCAATTATAAATGATCTTGAAATTATAATAAATAAAAAACTATTAGCTGAATCAGATTTATATTATTATAACGAACAATGGCTGAGTTTTAATCATTACAGCGCTTTTTCAAATCCTGACAAGAAGGAATGCCTGAGGCAAATAAACGAAAAAATTGAGTCCGCTTCGTCGTTTTTGCATGATGCATCATACTTATTTATCACTTTTGGTACAGCATGGGTTTATGAATTTAAAAAGTCCGGGAAGATCGTAGCTAATTGCCATAAAATCCCGGCAAATGAATTTAAAAGATATTTACTTGATGTAAATGATATTGTTAATTCCTATAAAATATTCCATAAAAAATTAAAAAAAATCAATCCCGAAATAAAAGTTATCCTCACTGTTAGCCCTATTCGACACTGGAAAGATGGAGCTGACATGAATCAGGTAAGTAAATCAACACTTTTACTTTCAATTTATTTGCTCAGAAAAGAATTTCCTGAAATCGATTATTTCCCAATTTATGAAATCTTTATGGATGAGCTTCGGGATTACAGGTTTTATAGAAATGATATGCTTCATCCCTCGGAAATTGCAATTGAGTATATCTGGGACAGGTTTACTTCAACCTATATTGATGAGCAATCGAAATTAATAATTAATGAAATAGAAAAACTAAAAAAAGCTATTAATCATAAACCATTTAATGTCAAATCAAATATCTATCAAAAATTCATAAAAAATAACCTTGATTATATTGAACTTCTTCAAAAAAAGTATCCATTCCTCAATTTCAATAAAGAGAAGGACTTCTTTATGTTACAGCTATCCGGTTAGATTATCAGTCCATTTCAATGATCTTACTTAACGTAAACAATTAATACTTAAAGTGATATAAATCATCTCAAAAAGATGATTTATATCAATATTTATATATGAAAAAAATTTTGTAACTTATTTGAAAATAACCTGCTATTATAATGCCTTAAAAATGACAATATTATTTAAACACCTTTTCGTTTTTTTCATTGCTTTTCTCCATATTTTTTGTTCATCCATATGCAAAAGTCAGAAAATTCAGCTCCCTCAGGATGCACAAAATATGATAAATGAGTACCTGGCTAAGGTTGAGGAATCTGAAAAAGATAACAACTTTAGAGATGCTGCAAATTACAATAATAAAATCGCATACCTGTATTGGCAGCATGGAATTGGCATAAATGCAATTACTTATTTTCAAAGATCTCTTTCTTTAAATGAAAAGACAGGTAATAAAAACGCTATAAAAACAATATATAATAATTTGGGATTTATATACTCTGAATATGGCGATTTTCATAGCGCTATTAAAAATTTCACAGAAAGTTTAAAATTATGCAGGTTACAAAAGAAGAAGGAGGAAATTGCCACTGCGCTTATAAATATTTCAGAGGTTTTATTCGAAATAAAGAAATATAACGAATTAAATGAAAAACTCTATGAAGCTCTTGATTTAGCTAAGGAAATCGGCAATTTTCATTTAATAAAAAATTGCTATGAGCTCCTGTATAAAAATTATGAAAAATTAGGAGATAATAATAAATCATCAGAATATTTTGATTTATATCTATCATTGCAGAAACACCTCCAGAAGAAAGAGTTAGAAACACTGGCAACAAGAACTAAAGAAGCAGAAGCAAAGGCGATTGCAAAAGAGATGCAATTAATAAATGCTAAGGATACTCTTAATGAAATGCTGAAAATCAATCGTGAAATACATTTAAAAAATCAATTATTAAATAAAGAAAAAGTAATTAAGGATTTAGCTTTAAAAGAGGAAACAGCAAGAAGCAATGAGTTGGAAGCAAATGCTAAAGCGAGAAGAACTATTTTATTTTTCGTGATAACAGCCCTTACATTAGTTACATTAATTCTAGTATTGATTTACATTCAGTTTAATCAAAAAAACAAGGCTAACAGGAAGCTTCAGGAACAAAAAATTGAAATTGAGAAACAGCGGGACCTGGCAAACACACAGAAACAAAAAATAACAGATAGCATTCGATATGCACAGCGAATACAAAAGGCAATTTTGCCACCTAATGAATTACTGGATAATTTTCTTGAGGATTATTTGGTGCTGTACAGGCCAAAGGATATTGTCAGCGGTGATTTTTACTGGGTTACACATAAAAACAATATTATGATTCTGGCTGCAGCAGATTGTACAGGCCATGGAGTACCCGGAGCTTTAATGAGTATGCTTGGAGTTGCTTTTCTGAATGAAATCGTTAATAAAATAGTAACAAATAAACATATAACCTCATTGCAAGCTGATGATATATTAAATGAATTGCGTAAAAATGTTATTCATTCGCTGCATCAGACAGGTAGAAGAGAAGATGCAAAAGACGGTATGGATATAGCTTTGTTAATAATTGACTTTAATGATAATAAACTTCAATTTGCCGGAGCCAGAAATCCATTATATCTGATGCGGAAAGGAGAACTTATCCAATATGATGCAAATAAAATGTCAGTCAGCTACAGTCAGAGAATTAACAAGCCATTCACCAGGCATGATATAAAACTAAAGAAGGGCGATGTATTATATATCTTCTCCGATGGCTATAATGACCAGTTCGGCGGGGATGACGGCATGAAATTTAAATCAAAAAGACTGAAGGAATTAGTGCTGGATATATATCAAAAACCCATGCTGGAGCAGAAAGAAATATTAATCAAAAAGCACGAAGAATGGAAAGGTGAAAGAGGACAGCTGGATGATATTCTCATATTCGGATTAAGATATACTGAGAAAAAGAAAATTATAGCTACAGATCAACCTTATAATTGGGTAAATAAGAATATTCTTGTTGCCGAAGATATTGATGTTAATTATTATTTTCTCGAAGAAGTGTTAAAACCAACTAATGCACAGCTAATTCGAGTTAGTGACGGCAAAGATGCCGTTGAATTTTGTAAATCAAATAATGTGGATCTTATCCTTATGGATATAAATATGCCTAATATGAACGGGTATGAAGCTACCCGGAATATTAAAAATATTAATAGTAATATCCCCATCATTGTACAAACTGCAGCAGATTATAACGATGGGGAAAAACTTAGTAAAAGCGCAGGAGCCGATGATTATATTTCCAAACCAATTGACTTAAAGACTTTTATGAATAAACTTGAAAGATTCCTGGGATAAATTCAATTTTTTTTAAATGGAACCACTATTCATCAAAGAAGCAGAAGATACTCCTAAGATAATACTTAATAAACAGGAAAATAATTTTGAAATTACAGGAAAATCATTGCCTGAGGAAGTAATAAGATTCTATGCTCCTGTATTAAACTGGTTAGATAGATATGTTGCCAGTCCGAATGATAAAACAATTTTCAAAATAAAACTTGAATACGTAAATTCCGCTTCCCAGATGACAATACATGAAATTCTGTCAGTTCTTGAAAGGATTAAGGATCAGGATAAAGATATTGAGGTTGAATGGTATTTTATGGAGGATGATGATGAGATGAGAGAATCCGGTGAAGAATACTCTGAAATAATAAATATACCTTTTAAATTTATAGGTTATGTCCCGGATTGACAATTAAAAATCATTCCTTTTTCCCGGTAATTTTTGCCCACGTATCTCTTAACATAACTGTCCTGTTAATAACCAGTTTATCATTATCTGAATCAGGATCTACACAAAAGTAGCCCAGGCGTTCAAACTGAAATTTTTCCCCCTGCTTAGCGCCTTTTATATATGGTTCAACATATCCCTTAACTGATTTTAAAGAGCCGGGATTTAAATTAGACAGGAAATCCCCACCTTCCTCAGACTCGTATGGATTTTCTTTTACAAACAGTCTGTCGTATAATCTTATTTCAGCTTCCACAGCATGTTCTGCTGAAACCCAGTGTAAAGTTCCTTTTACTTTCCTGCCGTCAGGTGATTGGCCCCCTCTTGATTCGGGATCATAAGTACATCTTAATTCTATTATTTCACCCCCTTCATTTTTAATTACCTCCTTGCAAGTAATAAAATAGGCATACCTCAACCTTACTTCTTTTCCCGGAGATAATCTGAAAAACTTCCCGGGAGGATTTTCCATAAAATCTTCCTTTTCAATATAAATTATTTTTGCGAAATGGATCTTCCTTTTTCCCATGGTCTCATCTTCAGGATTATTAACAGCATCTAATTCATCAGTTTTATTATCAGGAAAATTTTCTATCACAACTTTTAAAGGATTAATAACTCCCAGCAATCTCTGAGATTTCCTGTTTAAGTCTTCTTTTAAGCAATGTTCCAGTAATCCGATATCAATTACATTTTCGCGCTTCGCTACACCTACACGCTCAGCAAAATCCCGTATTGATTCAGGAGTATATCCTCTTCTTCTTAAACCGGATATTGTTGGCATCCTTGGATCGTCCCACCCGTTCACATATCCATTCTTCACTAATGTTAAAAGCATCCTCTTGCTCATAATAGTGTAATTCAGGTTAAGCCGTGCAAATTCATACTGCCGGGGCCTGTAACCTGAAGGATCATCCAAAATATTATCCAGGCACCAATCGTATAATGGCCTGTGTACTTCAAACTCTAAAGTACATAATGAGTGAGTTATCCCTTCAATATAGTCAGACTGTCCGTGTGCCCAGTCGTACATCGGGTATATACACCACTTGTCACGGGTACGGTGATGTGTCGCATGCTTAATTCTATAAATAACCGGATCGCGCATATGCATATTCGGGGAAGCCATATCTATCTTTGCCCTCAGGACTTTTGAACCATCAGGAAACTCGCCGTTTTTCATTCTCTCAAATAAATCAATATTTTCCTCAATAGTGCGGTTTTTATAGGGACTCTCCTTCCCAGGCCTGCTTGGTGTGCCTCTAGTAGCTGCCACTTCTTCGGCGCTACTCTCATCTATATATGCCAGCCCCTTCTTAATGATTTTTACTGCCCATTCATATAGCTGCTCAAAATAATCGGATGCATAATATTCCCTGTCTTCCCAGTCAAAGCCTAACCATCTGATGTCTTCCTTAATTGACTCAACATACTCAACCTCTTCTGTTACCGGATTAGTATCATCAAATCGCAGATTACACTTGCCATTATATTTTAAAGCCAGGCCAAAACTTAAACATATGGCCTTTGCGTGCCCTATGTGTAAATACCCATTAGGTTCGGGAGGAAATCTTGTATGAACTTTCTTACTGTGTTTCCCTGTTCTGTTATCATCTTCAATTATCTCTTCAATGAAGTTTAATGACCTGCTGTTCTCTTCTTTATCCATTTAAATATGAAAAAATAATAATTTGAAATTATACATAAAATTAAAACTGCAAAAGTAACTATTTTTAAATTATTAGATTCTAAATACCAATTAATTGAATATATTAGTGCGAATTTCAACAGAACAACTTTAGGATGGGATTAATACAATTTGAAAATATGGAATTTTATGCCTATCATGGGCATTATAAAGAGGAACAGATAGTTGGAAATAAGTTTTTAGTCAGCCTTTCCCTGGAAACTGACTTAACCAAAGCAGCAAAAACAGATAACCTCCAGGATACTTTAAACTACCATAAAGCATATATGGTTGTGAAGGAAGAAATGAATAAAAAATCTTACTTGCTTGAAAACATAGCATCCCGAATACTTGACGCACTCTATAAAAGCTTCTCCGGAATTATTTCCGCAACTGTAAAGATTTCAAAAATAAATCCTCCTATAGGGGGCAAGGTTGATTGTGTGAGTATAACATTAAAGAAATAATAATGAATGTGCAGGGATTAATATAATCCTAAAGGTATGAAATATTAATAGGTTGGACAGTATTAATTTTATTCATCATATATGCTGGTTTGTAGCTCATAAGATAATTAAATCATTAATAACTCTTTAAACTA
>Ga0114922_10004607_pt1 | contig 12786 bp, 8 predicted proteins | sample AartaG_FD_100975 | JGI IMG/M metagenome (GOLD analysis project Ga0114922, IMG submission 100975) | Deep subsurface microbial communities from Aarhus Bay to uncover new lineages of life (NeLLi) - Aarhus_00045 metaG | ecosystem: Environmental > Aquatic > Marine > Oceanic > Sediment | place: Aarhus... | reverse complement strand
TGTCATTGCGAGGAGCGAAGCGACGAAGCAATCTCTGATGGGCTGCGCTACAAGGATACTCAACATTGTCAAGTAATCACCATCATAAGAGGAGGCAAAAGTTATGGCTAACAAGATCCTGGTCATTGACGACGAAAAGGTAGTTGGTGATAGTCTTCGCAAGACCCTTCAGGGAGAGGGCTACGAGATCGACACAGCAAACAATGGTCAGGAGGGACTCCGAAAGGCCAGGGGGGAGTCCTTCGATCTCATAATAGTGGACCTGAAGATGCCGGACATCGATGGCCTGGACGTGATCAAGAAGATCAAGGAAGAGCAGCCAGATGTGATGATGGTCATGATCACGGGATATTCCACCGTTGATTCGGCAACGGAAGCTCTTAAGACTGGAGCCTTCGACTACCTGCCTAAACCATTCACACCTGATGAGATCAGCGGAGTTGTCCAGAAGGCGCTTATAGCTAAGGAAAGGCTTATTAAAGAGAAGCAAGAGCAGGAAGCGCTGAGATCGCTGCGCCACGTGCAGATAACCACTTCCGGCTTCGATGCTAAAGCACCTGCTGAAGTGGCGGAGAGCGTGGCACAGAAGGTGGGTGTCGGAAAGACTACAGCATCCTGGTTTAATCTGGTAGTCCTCGGCATCCTGGCAGGTGTATACATCGGTTTCGGAGCTGCATTTGCTACGCTTGTATCTCACGATGCCGGCCAATTCCTGGGTGTGGGTATGACCAAGTTCTTCACCGGAGCGGTGTTCTCCGTAGGCCTGATGCTCGTTGTCATTGCAGGAGCGGAACTATTCACCGGCAATAACCTCATAATGGCCAGCGTCCTGGGTGGACATGCGAAGATGTCAAAGCTCTTCAGAAACTGGGCCATCGTATATCTCGCAAACTTCGCGGGATCCATATTGCTGGCGGCCATCATGTATGGGACAGGGCTTTGGAAAGGCAACAGCATGGGGATTGGCGCTCAAGCACTGAAGATCGCCAATGCGAAAGCAAGCCTCGCGTTCTGGCCAGCACTGTATAGAGGTATAGGCTGCAACTGGCTGGTATGTCTGGCTGTCTGGATGGCCTTGTCCTCCCGTGACGTAACGGGAAAAATATTTGCCATATTCTTTCCCATAATGGCCTTCGTTGCCCTTGGATATGAGCACTGTGTGGCGAATATGTACTTCATACCTATGGGACTTTTCCTGAAGGGTAGTGAAGCGGCGGCAGGTCTGGATCTTACCAACCTGACGTGGTGGGGAGGATTCGTTGTTAGAAACCTCATCCCGGTGACCATTGGTAATATCATCGGCGGTTCCGGGTTCGTGGCGTTCTTGTATTGGAGCGTCTATCAGCGAAAGCTGAGAGCCAAACCGGCTACTGCGTAGCAGAAGAAACGATACACGCCAGTAGCCCAAGATTCTATCCTGGTTTGCTGGTAAAGAGCCAACTTAGAAAGTTGGGCTACGCCGGCTATTGCGTATGCAGAAGAAACGATACACGCCAGTAGCCCAAGATTCTATCCTGGTTTGCTGGTAAAGAGCCAACTTAGAAAGTTGGGCTACGAGCGTGCTCCACAAAATTGCGCCGAAAAAAGTAGTTAACCCGGTAAACAATATACTATCTTTGAAATAAGTAAGGCCGCTGTATAGAAAAAATATGCACCCTTTTATCCACACAAAAACTGGTTTTACCCATTTCGGCGCGTAAAGAAAATATACGTCCATATCAGTTGGAGACCACATAAGATCGCTCCGAACTCTTTCAGGATAAGCATCTGCGTTTGAAACCTTGATTGGCATACAGATTGCTATATAGTTAGGCTGTATTGCCGATTGGTGCTCTCTATGATAAAAGCCAATTATTCAGCAAACGTGAATATGCAGAACGAGGATAAGGCAAAAGAGCAACTCATAGAAGAATTGTCGGAGGCGCGCAGAAGAATTGCCGAACTGGAAGCATTGGAACTCGATTGCAGACAAACGGAAGAGGAACTCAAGCAGCGCAAAGGAGAGTTGAATTCTCTCTATGTCATCGCTGCTACGGTAAGTCGATCTCTCAATCTGGAGGAAGTTCTGGATACTGCTCTGGATGAAGTGTTAGCAGTGCTGAAGGCTCAAGGCGGGATAATTTACCTCTTTGATGAATCCAGACAGGCTTACTTCCCGTCTGTTCATTGTGGGATTTCACAGGATGTTCTGCGAGAGGTCACGGGGTTCAAGGCTGGCGAAGGGCTTTCAGGACAGGTTGCCAAGTCAGGTGAAGCTATTGTAGTGTCCGACATTACTTCTGATCCCAGGAATATTTCTCCCTCCTCCATTCGGGATAAATGGAGATCCTATGCAGGTGTCCCTATCAATTCAAAGGGAAAGGTTTTGGGGGTCATGATTCTCACATCGCGTCAGGAAAATTACTTTAAGCCTGAAAATTTGGGGCTGTTGAACCATATTGGGAACCACATCGGCGTGGCTGTGGAAAACGCACAGGCTTACGAGATGACAAAACGAGCAGAGAACGACCTGCGACAGAGTGAGCAGCGTTTCCATCAAATGGCGGAGGTTATCCCTGCCATCTTCTGGATGTATTCCGCTGATTTTAGCAGATTAATTTATGTCAGTCCCGCTTATGACAAGATATTTGGATATCCGCGTGCAAGATTGTATGGAAAACCTGATCTCTGGATAAACTATGTCCACCCGGAAGATCGCGACCGTGTGCTCTCCAATAGGGAGAAGTATCACGCGGAAGATTATGAGATGGAGTACCGAATTGTGCAGTCGAACGGATCAATTCGCTGGATATATGCTCGTATTTTTCCGATCCGGGATGAGTTTGAGGATATCAAGAGTATAGCTGGATTGAGCGAGGACATAACTGAACGCAAAGATGCCGAAGAGCAGATTCGCCGCTACAACGAGGAACTGGAGGAAATAGTCGAACAGCGCACAGCGCGCATACGGGAATTAGAGCGACAGCGGACAGAGATTGAGAAGCTGGTCGCTACAGGTCGTATGGCTACCCGGATCGCCCATGAGATCAACAATCCCCTCGCTGGTATTAAGAATTCGTTTCTGCTGATCAAAGACGCTGTACCTGACAAACATCCGCATTATGAATACGTGAGCCTGATCGAGAAGGAGATCGAGAGAATCGCCTGGATCGTGCGGCAGATGTTTGATCTATACAGGCCAGATCAGGATCCAGTTCGCACGTCACCAGTTCAGGAAGTTATCAATGATGTTACTGCTCTGCTGGATTCCAGTTGCCGCGAGTATGGAGTATCTATCGAGGTAGACAGCAGCCATGTATCCACCGATGCAACTATTCAGGACGCTCTTCTCCGCCAGATACTTTATAATATTATTCAGAATGGCATAGAGGCTTCATCGCCTGGTGGAGTGGTTGCTATAGCTGTAGACGTCGTCGAGTATTCTCTGATTATCCGGATCTCCGATCAAGGCGTTGGCATCCCGGAAGAGGCCCGATTTCGCATATTCGAGCCTTTTTTCACTACAAAGAGTAGTCTGACAAACGGTGGGTTGGGCCTCGGTCTTTCAGTTTCCAAAAGCATAATAGAGGCCATGGGCGGTTCCATTGATTTTGAGAGCAGTATAGGCAGAGGAACAACCTTCACCGTTACACTACCCATCGAGAGCGAGCGAAGTGAGGTGCGAAATGTCTGATTTGGGCAAGATCCTTATCGCCGATGACGAAGAGACATTCCTGCGCTCGACAGCCGATCTGTTGCGCAGGGAGGGATACGAGTGTGATTGCGTTCCAGATGGCATAACCGCATCCGGGCTACTTCACTCTAAGGACTACGACCTGCTGATCGCGGATATTAAAATGCCAGGCAATCCACGACTCGAGCTTATCAGGGATTTGCAGGACGTTGTGAGAGGCATGCCAGTGATCCTTGTGACAGGCTACCCTTCGCTCAAATCAGCGATCCAGTCCATTCAAATGCCAGTAGCAGCCTATCTAGTAAAGCCTTTTGATTTTAACGAGCTACTGGTCAGGGTTCAGTCTTCTATTGAGAAATTCCGGGTTTACCGGACTATATGCAGCTTACGACAGAATCTGCAGGAATGGCACAGGGAACTGACAGACATTGAGGAAGTGCTGATAAGCATGGCCGAGGATACGTCCTCCTCTGTCATTGATGCCTTCTTCGAACTTACTTTCCGAAACATCGTTGGCGCTTTATCGGACATGAAGCATTTAGCAGAAGCATCTGTTCTGCACACCGTTGAGGGGGCACCACTGGAGCCGTGCCACTTATTCAACTGTCCTAGATTGAATACACTAAGGGATGCACTGGTGGAGACTATTGGTGTGCTTGAAAAGACTAAGAATGCCTTCAAGTCTAAGGATCTGGGAGAATTGAGACAGAGATTGGAGAGTATGAGCGTGTTGAGATAACTGAGGAGTGGTCATACTCAAAGTTTTCCTGGGAGCGCAGGCATCCTGCCTGCACGATAGGAGCATAATGCGGGCGGGATGCCTGCGCTCCCAGAAGAAAACAACCTCATTCTACCGCCACAAAGAATTATGACCACTCCTCATATAACCAGAATGTGAAAAAGACCCGCAGCCTGGGTGTGGGTCGCCTTGTCGGGTAGGATTTGGGCCTGCAAGTCGAAGGCACAACCGAGTATTCTCTTCGGAGAGAAACAATCTCGGTTGTGCCTTTTTTGTTATATTGACTTCATATCCCATGAGTTGGGAAAGGAGGAATCCCATGCAAGAAAGTATGCAGGCTGTTCTCTCGCGCTACGAAGGGGATAGAGAAGACGAGTTGATTCCTATCTTGCAGCGGGCACAGGGTGAGTTTGGTTATCTTCCTGAAGAAGCCATGCTCGATATAGCCAGGTTCACTGGCGTGCCGGAAAGCCGAGTATATGGTGTAGCAACATTCTATGCACAATTCAGATTTACACCTATAGGCAGGAACCACGTGATGGTGTGCAGGGGAACCTCATGCCATGTGAGAGGCGCTCCGCGCATACTGGAGGAGGTGGAGAAACAGTTAGGTATCAAAGAAGGTGAAACCACATCCGACCTGGAATATTCTCTGGAGACTGTCGCTTGCATCGGATGCTGTGGTTTGTCACCCTGTATCATGGTAAACAACAAGGTTTATGCCAAAATGACTCCTAGAAAGGTAGCAGAACTTTTTGCGAAAGGTGATCAGAGATGATGGACTTTGATAGTATAAGACGGCGGGCAAAGCAAGAGTGGGAAGCACTACAGCGCAGTGAAAAGCCGTTGATTTTCGTGGGCACTGCTACATGCGGTCGTTCTGCCGGCGCTTTAGAGGTTCTGGAAGCGATCCGCAAAAAGACAGAAGATCAAGGTATTGACTGCAACATCATTGAAGTAGGCTGTATTGGGTTATGCTACGCTGAACCGATCGTCAGTATCGTCAAACCATCTCGACCCGGGATCTGGTACAGCGAGGTCACTCCTGAGAAAGCCACGGAGATAGTTGAAGGTTACCTTGTTAACGATGACCCTCTACCGGACTATGCATTGGGGACTACTGGAGATGGAAGTATACAAGGAATTCCTGATCTATTTCAGATCCCTGTGCTCAAACCCCAGGTAAGGAGGATTCTGCGTAACTGTGGCTTTATTGACCCCACAAATATAAACCATTACATTGCTAACCAGGGCTATTCTGGTCTCACAAAAGCTCTCCAGATGGGCCCTGAACGGATAGTTGATGAGATAAAGAACTCCGGCTTGAGAGGCAGGGGTGGAGCAGGCTTCCCCACCTGGCGAAAATGGCAATTCTGTATAGACGCAGAAGGCACGGAGAAATACCTTATATGCAATGCAGATGAAGGTGATCCGGGGGCTTTTATGAATAGGTCGCTTCTGGAAGGTGACCCTCATTCCGTTTTGGAAGGTATGCTTATAGCCGGTCATGCAATCGGAGCTAAGGAAGGCTATATTTACTGCCGCGCAGAATATCCCCTTGCATTGGAAAGATTGGGGATAGCACTCGAACAATTGAAGGAATATGGGTTACTGGGTGACAATATTCTGGATTCAGGCTTCAGCTTCAATATAAAGGTTAAGGAAGGTGCAGGAGCTTTTGTCTGTGGCGAGGAGACTGCCCTCATCGCTTCTATTGAAGGTAAGCGTGGGATGCCGCGCCCGCGGCCGCCTTTCCCTGCCGTTGCAGGCCTATGGAAGAAGCCTACGATTATCAACAATGTGGAGACTCTGGCATCAGTAGCTATCATCCTGCAAAACGACGCCGATTGGTATGCTCAATACGGTACTGAACAGAGCAAAGGGACAAAAACCTTCGCTTTAGTAGGTAAGGTGAAACGTCCGGGCCTCGTTGAGGTCCCGCTGGGCATCACCCTGAAAGAGATGATCTATGATATAGGCGGAGGAGTTCTCAACGATAAGAAGTTCAAGGCTGTCCAGACCGGCGGCCCTTCAGGAGGCTGCATCCCTCCCAGCCTTTTGGATATTTCTGTGGACTATGACTCACTTAAGGCAGTCGGATCTATAATGGGTTCCGGGGGCATGGTTGTCATGGACGAGGACACTTGCATGGTAGATTTTGCACGCTTCTTCCTTGACTTCGTTCAGAAAGAATCCTGTGGTAAGTGCGTGCCCTGCCGGTTAGGTACCAAGCAGATGCTGGACATCCTGGGGGATATAACCAGGGGATGCGGTATGCCCGGGGACATTGATCTCCTTGCTGAACTGGCTGAAGCAGTTAAAGCAGGTTCGCTTTGTGGCCTGGGACAGACTGCCCCAAACCCTGTGCTCACAACCATCCGCTACTTCCAGGACGAATATGAAGCCCACATAGATCGCAAGCGATGTCCTGCTGCTGTATGCCAAGAGATAATCTCATCGCCGTGTCAGCATACTTGCCCAATAGGTACGGAAGCGAACGTTTATATCTCTCTCGTCGCTCAAAGGCGTTTCAAGGAAGCGTGGGATGTGATTAGAAAGGATAACCCGCTGCCGTCCGTGTGCAGCAGGTTATGTAACCATCCATGTGAATTCAAGTGCCAGGCAGGTAGATGGGCCGAACCCATTGCTGTCAGAGCTGTTAAGAGATTTGTTTCGGACTACGCACTGGAGGCCGGAATATACACTTCGACAGAAGCAGATAAAGAGGAAATTCCCCTGGTCGCTTCCGGGCCAGTAGATGAAACGAATACTTACTATTCCGACAATGGTGGCTCCGAAGGTAAAGAGAGGGTCGCGATAATCGGTTCGGGACCAGCGGGTTTGACAGCAGGTTATTACCTCGCTGATAATGGATATAACGTTACCATCTTCGAGACATTGGACGTTCCAGGCGGCTCACTGGCTGTATACATACCAGAATACAGGCTGCCCAAAGATATTCTCAGGCTTGATATAGGGAATATCAGGAATGCAGGCGTGGAAATTAAAACAAATACCAGAATTGGGACAGACATGCCCTTCAATAAACTTCTGGATGACTACCGGGCAGTGTTCATCGCTACAGGAGCGCACAGATCACGGGAGTTGCGCATTCCCAACGAAGACGCGGATGGTGTCATACACGCCCTGGAATTTCTGAAGGACGTCAACCTCAAAAAGAAGGTCAATATAGGTAAGAGGGTTGGGGTTGTGGGCGGAGGTAATGCCGCCGTAGACGCAGCCAGGGTTGCCAGGAGAATCGAGAGCTGTGAAGAAGTCCTCATAATCTATAGGAGAACCAGAGCGGAGATGCCAGCGTTCCAGGAGGAAATAGAAGCTGCCATCGAAGAGGGCATCCAGATACAGTTCCTGGCAGTCCCATCCGGAGTATTGACTGAGAATGGGAAAGTGACAGGGGTTGAGTGTATAAAAATGGAACTGGGAGAGATAGACGAAAGTGGTAGAAGGACGCCTATACCTATCGAAGGCTCAGAGTTCGTCATTGACCTGGATACTTTGATAGTAGCCATCGGGGAAGAGCCTGATCCCGATTTTCTTGGTACCGGGAATGGTATAGAGGTTTCCAGGCGGGGTACGGTAGTAGTAGACCCGGAAACCTTCGCCACAAATGTGGATGGAGTCTTCGCCGGTGGAGATGCAGTGACCGGGCCTAACACTGTAATAGAAGCCATATCCGCTGGAAAAGTCGCCGCGCAAATGATTGACAGGTATATTCAGGGAGAGAGTCTGGTCAGAGAGTATAAGCTAACCAGGCCTTCCATGTATGTACCTCCTGTGGAATTAACTGAGGAGGAAATGGAGACGGCGAAAAGGGTTAGGATACCGCGTCTACCTGTGAATAAGCGGATCAATAATTTCCACGAGGTTGAATTGACCATTACTGAAGAGGAGGCGATAGAAGAAGCCAGGCGCTGCCTCAGATGCGACTTAAACACCGAAGACGGAAAAAATTGGCTGGAACAGATGCAGTCAGAGGGGGGCGATAGTAATGGATAAAGTCACGCTCATCATTGATGGTCAGAAGATTACAGCAGATAAAGATATGACTGTTTTAGAGGCGGCACTTGAGAACGGCATTTACATTCCACACCTCTGCTATCATCCCGACCTGGAGCCAGTCGGCGTATGCCGATTGTGTATAGTTGAGATCGAGGGAAGGCCAATGACAACTTCCTGTAATACACCTGTCGAGACAGGAATGGTTGTTAGGACAGATACGCCGGAGATTAATTTGATCCGCCGAACTGCCGTTGAACTTCTCATTGTCAACCATGATGGGGATTGTCTGCAATGTCCCAAAAATATGGAATGCGAGTTGCAGAGGGTGGCCAACTATGTGGGTATTGATGAAGAACGTCTAAGACGTTTGAGACGAACCACCAGAAAACTGCCCATTGACACCTCAAATCCCTTTTTTAACCATGACCCTAATAAATGTATACTCTGCGGCATTTGTGTGCGGACGTGTGAGCAGATCCAGGGAGTTAGCGCCATTGACTTTGCGTTCCGGGGTTACTCCGCTGTGGTCAGTCCCTTTGGAAACGGGGCGCTGGCGGAATCTATATGTGAATCTTGCGGGGAGTGTATGGTCAGGTGCCCGGTAGGGGCGCTGACACCCAAAACGTCTCAGCAACCCTCCCACGAAGTCAAGACTGTCTGCACCTACTGCGGATGTGGCTGTGGTATCTATCTGGGAGTTCGCGGCGACAGGATCGTCAGCGTACACGGCGATGATGATTGTCCCATTAACAGCGGCACCCTTTGCGTCAAGGGGAGGTTTGGATATGATTTCATCAACAGTCCGGAGCGGCTGACCGCGCCCCTCATCAAACGTAATGGTAAATTCGTGGAAGCTGAATGGGATGAGGCTTTGGATTTTGTCGCCGGCAAGTTAGCTGATTACAGGGGAGACCAATTCGCTACCATTTCCTCCGCGAAATGCACTAACGAAGAAAACTACGTCATCCAGAAATTCACAAGAGGAGTGATGGGAACAAACAACATTGACCATTGCGCCCGGCTCTGACACTCCCCTACAGTGGCCGGTCTGGTCACAGCATTCGGTAGCGGCGCAATGACCAACTCCATCAGCGAGATCAGCGATGCTGCTTGCATACTTGCGGTAGGTACTAATACCACTAAAGCGCACCCGATCATAGCACAGAAAGTAAAGAAGGCTGTCCGGAACGGTGCCAGGCTCATAGTGGTGAACCCAAGGGCAATCGATCTATGCCGTCACGCTGACATCTTTCTACAGCATCACCCTGGCGCCGACGTTGCTCTGCTCATGGGCATGATGAGAGTCATCGTTGATGAAGGGTTGCAGGACACTTCCTTTATACAGAACCGTTGCGAGAACTTTGATGTCTTCAAGGAATCGCTGAAAGATTTTGATTTAAACACTGTGGAACAGATCACTGGCGTTCCCAGGGAAAAGATAATCAAGGCGGCCCGTACTTATGCCACCTGCAAACCAGCAAGTCTCCTCTATGCTATGGGCATTACACAGCATACCCACGGCACCGATAACGTGCTGGCAACTAGCAATCTGGCGCTTCTCACCGGCAACGTGGGCAAGCCTTCCACGGGAGTTAATCCCCTGAGGGGACAGAGCAACGTCCAGGGAGCATGTGATATGGGAGCTTTACCCAATGTCTATCCGGGCTATCAGCGAGTGGACAGCCCTGAGGTGCAGAGAAAATTCGAGTCAGCCTGGGGGCATCATCTCAGCCATTCGCCGGGCCTCACACACACCGAAATCTTCGACGCCGCATATAACGGAGACATCAAGGCTCTTTACCTGGTCGGAGAAAATCCCATCCTGAGTGAGGCAAATTCCAGACACGCTGAGGCAGCCATCAAGAACCTCGATTTCTTCGTGGCTCAGGACATATTCCTCACAGAGACCGCCCGGCTGGCAGACGTTGTTCTTCCCGCTGCGACCTTTGCCGAGAAGGATGGCACGTTTACGAATACTGAACGGCGCGTCCAGCACATCAGGCAGGCCATAGAACCCGTCGGCAATTCACGCTCTGACTGGTGGATCACCTGTGAGATAGCAAAGAGATTGGATGGAAAAGGCTTTGACTTCACCCATCCTGCTGAGATCATGGGAGAACTCGCATCTCTCACACCCAGCTATGGCGGGATTTCGTATGAGCGTTTGGAGAACGGCGGTTTGCAATGGCCTTGTCCCAGTCTGGAACATGCTGGCACACCAATTCTCCATGCCGAAAAGTTTGCCACCAGCACCGGGAAAGGCAACTTCGTGCCGCTTTCATATAAGCCGCCTGCGGAGGTACCAGACGATGAATATCCCTTGGTTCTCACCACCGAGCGCAGCCTTTACCATTTCCATACGGCCACTATGACCCGAAAGGTAGCTGGACTCAATACATTGAGAGCCAGCGAGTTAGTGGAGATCCACCCGGATGATGCCACGGCTCTGGGAATTGCTGATGGCGACGGTGTGCGGGTGATCTCCCGACGGGGAGTTGTGACGGCTCAAGCCAGGGTAACGGATGTTTCTCTGCCTGGCGTGGTATGTATGACGTTCCATTTTGCTGAAAGCCCGACCAATGTTCTCACCAGTGACGCCATAGACCCGGTTGCGAAAATACCTGAGACCAAGGTATGTGCGGTACGGGTGGAGGAACTGGAAAAAGAAGTAATTGAAATGCTGGAGCAAGCCTCGAAAGATAATCAATTTATAGCAAGGCTGACAGCGCAAGGCTCTCTCGCCCTGGAGGGGTATAAGCTGACATCTCAGGAAAAGGCAGCTCTCATCAGCGGCGACATTCGCTGGATAGAAGATCACGTTGGGGAGCTGGAAGGAAGTCTGAGAACCTGGTTGCTGCTCCGGCTTCAGCAGGAAAAATGGTGATCAATCTGCCAGCTTTGTTTAAGTGGTCTAATCGCCAGATAATGTATGATCTATGACGTAGGGACACGACATGTCGTGTCCCATGTCACGTCCGTGGATGCTTTTGTAGGGGCGGGTTTCGTTTATCTCGCTCAAAGCCCTTGGTAACAGAAACGGCGGGTATTCTTCCCTCAAAATGTCCTATTAATTGAGAAAACCCGCCCAATCCGCGTCATCCGCGTTCTGTTATCTTTTAAAACGAATCTGCCAACCGTATCATTCCTGTTCCGCTTATTCTCCCATTTATGCTGCAACTCATCATAACAAAGGACGGATCTCCATCGAATCGAACGTCACTTCCCCATTCTGACAGAAGAAAAAGAGCCGATCGCCGCGGAGTTCAGGGCATCGGTTTATCAAACAGCGCCGATTGTCAATGCTTATGTCAATAATGTCACCCTTGAGAATCACGTCCAGAGCAAATGGCTTATCTATCCCCTCAACGCAGGAGATAGACTGCCCCTGGAGTTCCACTTTCTGCTCATAAGGCGAGAAACGGAGTTCGTATCCCTTCTCGTAATTGCCTGATCCCCTCAGGCGAATCCCAAAAGCAGCCGAGTCAGCCTCTGGTTTCACCTGAACGGTTATCCGCGCATCAGTTGGCACTCCAGTCAGCATCCCGGCCTCAAAGCCCTCCACGGCTTTTATCTGGAATCCGGTAACACCAGACGTTAGAGCTGTAAACGGCAGGTTTAAAGCATCGCCGCTTTCAGGGATCATCTCGGCAGGGAATTTGGCTCCCAGTGTGCCATCATCATGCTGGATAATCTCCCGGAAGACGGCATTCCCAGCATATTGAACCCTACCGTTGTCCTTATCACCTTCGCGAGTCCCAATAAACGCGACCCCCATGCGCCTGTTATCCTTAAAGCCAGCAGTTTTCATGACCCGCGCCATAGGCCCATCAAAGGTATCAACCCCTGGCCTGACCCAGGGACCAAGCGGCTGGCGCGACATCCGATAGCGAGCAGTGCCATAGCAACTGAAGATCAGATAATACCATCCGTTCCAGTAGAAGTAATCAGGACATTCGGGAACCGCGCCCGGATAGCCGGGAGTAAGAAACGGTTCTGCCAGCTCCCAATCCTTGAGATCGTTCGATATAAGATGCGCAAGGCATCCACCTCGATCAGGGATGCTGTAATCTTCCAGCATAGCCGTCACAATCGTATGGAAGAGACCGGTTTGCTTATCGTGGAACACATGGGGATCACGGTAATGATAGGGGGAATATCCCTTTCCCGGTGATGCAAAAGGATTTGGCTGCATCTTCTCAAAGTGAATTCCATCGGTGCTTGTAGCCAGACTGAGATGCTGCTTGCGGTCGGGCATTCGCGTTGCGTAATAGGCATAATACGTGCCGTTGTGATAGAACACCGACCCGGTGCATATTGAGCCTTCCCAATCTTCATCAATTCCTATTGCCAGTGG
>Ga0114922_10004606_pt1 | contig 12789 bp, 8 predicted proteins | sample AartaG_FD_100975 | JGI IMG/M metagenome (GOLD analysis project Ga0114922, IMG submission 100975) | Deep subsurface microbial communities from Aarhus Bay to uncover new lineages of life (NeLLi) - Aarhus_00045 metaG | ecosystem: Environmental > Aquatic > Marine > Oceanic > Sediment | place: Aarhus... | reverse complement strand
GAGATACTCTTCTGCTTCGTCGCCTCGGCCGCCGTCGTTTTGATGGCGGTGATCTTCGGGAGCCTCCGCAGCATTCGTTTCGCGACGGTCCCGGCGGCCGCGATGGTGGCGATCCTGGTGGTGTGCGTGCATCCTCGCATCCTGTTGCCCGTCGCAAACTGGGTGCTGAAGAAGTTCCGCAGGGAGCCGATCGCGAAGGCGGTCTCGTATCCTCGGGCTCTCCTGTTCGCGGCGGGGTATACGCTTCCGTACATCCTCGGCGGCGTGTCGGAGTTCCTGCTGCTGCGAGCGTTCTTCGATGTTCCCGGCAGACACGTGATTGACATGATGGGGCTGACCACGCTGGCGACGGCGCTGGGATTTGCGGTGTTGTTCGCGCCGGGCGGCCTGGGCGTGCGGGACTTCCTCATCTCTCGCGGGGTGAGCCTGCTGGTGCGGCGGCCGGCGGCCGGAGAGCTCCTCGCGGTGTCCGCGCGACTGTTTGGCTTGGTGATGGACGTGGCAAGCGGCGTCATTTCACTGGCGTTCTACGGCAAATCGCTCTGGCAGCGCCGGGATCGCGGTCCCGCTTGAAGCTCCGCCCCCCAGAAGCTATAATCCTTGGCGTCCTTTCAGCCACGGGGTGGCTCCAATGAAGGATCTGAACATCGGCTTGGTGGGATTCGGCACGGTCGGCGCCGGCGTCGCGCGCATCCTGCTCAACGGGGCGGAGTCGATCGCCTCGAGGACCGGTGTGCGGCTCGCGCTCAAGGCCGTCTGCGATGTCGACACCACCCGCGACCGGGGCGTTGAACTCCCCGCCGGTCTGCTGTCCGACCGGCTGGAAACCGTCCTGGATGATCCGGACATCGGGGTCGTGGTCGAGCTTGTCGGCGGGGTTTCGTTCGCCAGGGACCTCATCCTGAAGGCGCTCGACCGCGGCAAGCACGTGGTCACGGCCAACAAGGCGCTGCTCGCCCTGCACGGCCGCGAGCTCTTTGAACAGGCTGCGAAGTGCCAGCGAAGCATCTCCTTCGAGGCCAGCGTCTGCGGCGGCATCCCCATCGTCCGCGCCGTGCGCGACGGCTACGTGGGAAACGAGATTATCCAGATGATGGGCATCCTGAACGGCACGTGCAATTACATCCTTACCGAGATGGCGCACGATGGCGTCTGCTATGAAGACGCGCTCAAGCACGCGCAGAATCAGGGCTACGCGGAGAGCGATCCGTCGCTCGACGTGGACGGGGCCGATTCCGCCCACAAGCTCGCCATACTCGCCCGGCTGGCCTTTGCGGAGGACGTGGACTTTCATGCTATACACGTCGAGGGCATCAGCACGATCGAGCCGATGGACATCGAGTTCGGCGCGGAAATGGGCTACACGCTGAAGCTGCTCGCCATTGCCAAGAGGACCGACGGGGAGCTGGATCTCCGGGTGCACCCGGCGTTTCTGCTGCGCGAGCATCCGCTGGCGGCGGTCATGGGCGTGTTCAACGCGGTGTGGATCCGGGGCGAGGCGATCGGGGACACGATGCACTATGGGCGTGGGGCGGGGCAGATGCCGACCGCGGCCTCGGTGGTCTCAGACCTGGTCGACGTGGCGCTGGGGCGTGCCGCAATCGACGCCAACGCGTTTGCATCGCTATCGGGCGACGTGACCGACGCCACGGTGCGTGACATAGCCGCCATCGAGACGCATTATTATCTCCGCTTCCGCGTGATGGATCAGCCCGGCGTGCTGTCGGCGATATCAGGCATCCTGGGCCGGAACGGGATCAGCATCGCCAGCGCCATCCAGCCCGAACAGAGCGTGGAGCGCGAGGTGCCCATCGTGATGCTGACGCACAACGCGCTCGAGCGGGACATGGCGTCGGCGCTCGACGAGATAGACGCACTCGACGTGGTCTGCGGAAAGACCCGTCTCATACGCATCGAGAGATAGCTCATGAAGTACTGCGTGGTGATACCCGACGGCGCGGCGGACTATCCGATCGAAGAACTGGATGGCAAGACCCCGCTGGAGGCGGCCAACACGCCCAACATGGACCGGGTCAGCATGCTCGGCCGCCAGGGGACCATGCAGACCGTGCCCGCCGGGATGGACCCCGGCAGCGACGTGGCGATTATGTCCGTCCTGGGCATCAATCCGGCCGAGTGTTATTCGGGCCGCGCGCCGCTCGAGGCCGCCAGCATGGGAATCGAGCTCGGGCCGGATGACGTGGCATTCCGCTGCAACCTGGTGACCGTCCACGACGACACGATGATTGATTTCAGCGCCGGGCACATCAGCTCGGCCGAGGGGAGGGCGCTCATCGAAGCCGTGCAGGAACGGCTTGCCACGCCCGAGATGTCCTTCCATCCCGGGGTGAGCTACCGGCATTTGATGGTATATCGCGGGCGGGAGGATCTGTCGGCCAAGTGTACGCCGCCGCACGACATCCTCGGCCAAAAATGCTCGAAGCATCTGCCGAGCGGGCCGGGCGAAGAGATCCTTCGCGGCCTGATGGAACGTTCGAGGGATATACTGGGATCGCACGATGTCAACGCGGTTCGGCTCGACCACGGCGAGCACGAGGCCACGATGATCTGGCTGTGGGGCGGCGGCAAGGCGCCCGACCTGCGCCCGTTTGCCGAGCAGTTCGGCAAGACCGGCGCCGTCATCTCCGCGGTGGACCTGGTGAAGGGGATCGGGAAGTACCTCGGTCTCGACCGGATCGACGTGGAGGGCGCCACCGGGTATCTGGACACGAACTACGCCGGGAAAGCGGACGCCGCCGTGGCGGCACTCGACGACCACGACCTCGTGATCGTTCACGTCGAGGCCACGGACGAAGCGGGCCACAACGGCAGCGTCGAGGACAAGGTCAAGGCGATCGAGGATGTCGACGCCAAGGTGGTGGGCCGGATACTCGACGCGCTGCTCGACAAGACGGACTTCCGCATCCTGGTGACGCCCGATCACCTCACCCCGATTGCCAAGCGAACCCACAGCAACGAACCGGTACCCTTTGCCATGTGCGGGACCGGCATCCAGCCGGTGCACGAGCTGCCCTATTCCGAAAGGGCCGCCGCCGGCACCGGGCTCAAAATCGAGCACGGACACGAGCTGATGGCCTATTTCCTGAGAGAGTGATGGAGGCTGACGGATGGCGAACGTCGATGAACTCATAGATCGGTTGAAGAACTTCCGGACCAGGTCTGCGGCGAAGAACGCTCTGCTGGAGATAGGTGAGCCGGCCATCCCTCCGCTCATCCAGGCGCTGAAGAGCCGCCAGGCGAGCGCGCGCTGGTCCGCGGCGTCCATACTGGGCGGGCTGGGGGCCAAGCAGGCGATACCTGACCTGATCGAGGGGTTGCGGGACCCCGAGATCCGAAGCGGCGTGGTCGAAGCGCTGCGGCGCATCACCGGGGAGGACTTCGGCGAGGATTACGACGCGTGGAAGCGCTGGCTGGACATTGGGGGCGGCGAGGCGAAGGCCGGTGCGCCCGCCACGGCGCAGTCCGATGCGGACTTCATTGCACAGGCCGTATACGGTACGGACGTATCGGCGGAAGAGAAAGGTCACGGCTATGTACTTCGCGTGCCTCTGGGCGACCGCCACCAGGACGTGACCGCGAATTTCCGCGCGAAAGACTCGGACGGGATTCCGCTGCTCGTGGTGTACACCCGCTGCGGGCCGGCAACCGCGAAACACTACGAATGGGCGCTGCGGCAGAATGTCAAGATGTCGGCGGGCGCGATTGCGGTCACGGACATTGACGGCAAGCCGGGGTTCGTGATCGTCGACGTTCTGGTGCGCGACTCGGCGACGCCGCAGCTCCTGATGGACTCCGTCAAGCGCATCGCGCGCAAAGGGGACCAGCTCGAAGCCGCTCTCACAAAGGCCGACGCGCATTGAGCACCAACCCGCCAGCCGGCTCGTCCCGCGGTCGCGTGCTGCTTTTCACCGGTGACGGCAAAGGCAAGACGACCGCTGCACTGGGCATGGGGCTCCGCGCGTTCGGCCACGGCCGCAAGGTCTGCGTCATCCAATTCATCAAGAGCAGAGAGGACACGGGCGAGGTGAAAGCCGCGGAGCAGCTCGGCGGCAGGTTCGAGGTCCTTCCGATGGGGCGCGGCTTCGTGGTGAAAAACGGCGGCACAGCCGAGGACAGAAGCCGGGCCGCGGACGCTCTGGAGCTGGCCCGAACGAGAATGCACCAGTGCGACGTGCTCATCCTGGACGAGATCAATTGCGCGGTGAAGAAAGGCTTGCTGAGCGTGTCGGACGTGTTGAGCCTGATCGAAGCCAGGCCGCCGAGCCTGCATGTCGTCCTCACCGGCCGGGATGCGCACCCTGACCTGGTGGAAGTTGCCGACACGGTCACCAACATGGTGAAGCTCAAACACGCTCACGACGCCGGTACAGAGGCGCTCCCGGGGGTCGAATACTGAACGTGACATTGCGCCTCGCCGCGCCCTTCGCTATACTGGCTGAGTCACGACACTTCTCCGATGCGCAGGACCTCGACATGCTGAGACGAACTGTACCCCTGGTGGCTGTGCTGGCGTTGATCTGCGGGAGCTGCGCGGGCGCCGCCCAGAAGCCAAAGCCCACAATCGACGACGCCAGGTACCTGACAGCGGACAAGCTCCGGCGGGGGATGAAGGGCTACGGCCTGACCGTGTTCCAGGGAACGAAGCCGGAGAAGTTCAACGTCGAAGTCATCGGCGTGATGCACAACGTGTGGGACATCGACAGCGACATCATCCTGATCCGCTGCAGCGGCCACGGCCTGGAAAAAACCGGCATCGCCAGCGGGATGAGCGGGTCTCCGATCTACGTGGACGGGAAGCTGATCGGTGCGCTGGCGTACGGGTTCAGCTTTGCCAAGGCGGCGATCGCCGGCGTGACTCCCATCGCCGAGATGCTGCCGGTGATGGACCGAAAGCCCGAAAAGCCGGCCGGCAAGGCCGCCACGTCTTTCCGGCTGAAGGAGCCGATCCGCGTCTTCGGTCGCGATTTCAGCACGGTCAAATTCGCGAGCAGCCCCACGCTCCTGAAGCCCGACGGCTCGGGCGCCATCGAGATGTGTCCCATCACGACCCCAATCCGGCTGGCCGGGCTCGGCCCGCCGCGGGTCGCCCGCAGGCTGCTCAAGGCTTTCGGCCCGGAGCTCGAAGGGTTCGGCCTGATGCCGGTACAGGGCGGCACGGTGGGCGCCGCGGATGTGAAAGACGCCAAGCTCGAGCCGGGGGCGGTGCTGGGGGTGCGACTGCTGTGGGGTGACTTGGACTGGGACGCGGTGGGGACGGTCACCGAGGTCCGCGGGAAACGGGTCCTGGCATTCGGGCATCCGATGTACGCAGAAGCCGACATCGACATTCCGATGACGACCGGCTACATCTACACGATCATGCCGAGCTTCGCCCGCACGTTCAAGCTGGGCGCGGGCGGGCGGATCGTCGGGCGGATCGACACCGACCGGAGCAAGGGCGTGGCCGGCACGATCGGGGCGAAAGGGAAATCGGTCCGAATCGCCGTGTCCATTTCCGGCTTGGAAGGGAACAAGGTCAGGAAGTACAGCTTCGAGGCGCTGAGACATCCGCGGATCACACCGGGGATCGCCGGTTTCGCCGTGGGCAGTTGCCTCTTTCGATCCGGCGACCCGCCGGAGGAGTTGACCGCGACTTACCGGATTACCGTGGCGCCGGAAGGCTACCCCCCGATCGTCATCGAGAACGTCGAGTCCGGCTGGGACGGATGGGGGGTGGCTTCGATCATCCACCAGGACGTAAGGGGAATACTCTCGTCGCTCACCAGCAACAAGTTCAAGCGCGTTTATCCCCGCTCGGTGAAGGTGGACGCGAAGTTCGAGCCGGTCCGCCGCTACGCAGAGATCGAGACGGTCGCCCTTGACCGGAGCGAGGTCCGCCGCGGAGAGTCGCTCAGGGCCACCGTGGAGTTGAAGCGGTTGAAGGCGGGGCGGGTCAGGAAGGTAATCGACATTCCGATCCCTCGCGATGCTCCCTTGGGCCCCGCGACGCTCCGGGTGTGCGGCAGCGGCGCCTACATCGCCGCGGAGCGCAAGGACGTCCCCAGCCGGTACGATCCGCAGGACTTCCCGCAGTTGCTCGAGCTGCTGCGGAAGGAGTATCGCCGCGACCGGCTGTACGTCCGGGTTTCACATGCGGCCGCCGGAATCGCCATTCGCGGCAAAGAACTCCGCGACCTGCCGTCGTCCGTGTACGGCGTCATTGCGTCTCGTAGACAGACGGGCTTGACCCACGTGCGGGATGCGGCCGTCACCACGGTACCGTGTGGACTGGTCGTCAGCGGCTCTCAGATGCTGAAGATAAACGTAGAGGAGGAGAGGTGAAGCTTCTGCAAAGAGCGACGTTGGTAACAGGCCTGCTCCTGGTCTGCGGGAGGGCGATGGCGCCGCCGCAGGCGACGCTCCGTCACAAGACGTTCCAGGATTTCCAGAACGGCGAGGCGAAGAACGTCGCCGTCATCGGAACCGGCGCTCTCGAGTTGGGGCCCCGCTTCGACCTCTACAAAGCGATGGAGCCCGAGGCGTTCGTGTGGGCGTTGGTCGCCGACTCCCAGGGCCGCGTCTATGTCGGCACGGGCAACGACGGCAAGGTGTTTGTGCTCGAAGGCGGCAAGGCCAACGCCAAGGCCGCGCTCGCCACGGACGATCTCGAGGTGTTGAGCCTCGCGGTGGACTCCAAAGACAACGTCTATGCCGCGTGCGCTCCCAGCGGAAAGATCTACAGGATTCCGCGCCGAGGCAAGCCCGCCCTGTTTTGCGAGACGAAGCAGGCCTACGTCTGGGCGCTGGCCGTGACGGCGAAGGGGGACCTCTACGCGGGCACGGGCCCCGAGGGAAAGATTCTGAAGATCAGCGCCGGCGGTAAGAAGGTGGAGACGGTCCACGACTCGAACGACAAACACGTGCTCAGCCTCGCCGCCGTGGGCGAGACGGTCTACGCCGGCACGAACGAGAACGGCCTGGTGTATCGCATCGCGCCGAACGGCAAGGTATCCATCGCGTTCGACGCGCCGCAGAAGGAACTCCGGTGCATGGCGGCGGACAAGGAAGGCAACGTCTACTTCGGGACCGCCGACGGGGTCCGACCGGCGCCGTCGGTCGTGCCGCGGCGGGGGCCGGCGCCCAAGGTCATCGCCGCGCCCGCCGGCGGAATGGCGACGACGCTGGACGTGAAGAAGAACGCGCGTACCTCCAAACGGCCGCCCGCCTATGTGCCGTCCAAGCGGCCGGGACCGTCCGCTGTCTCGGCCGCGAACTACGTCTACCGCCTCTCGCCCGACGGCAAGGTCACCACCGTGTTCCGCATGCTTGGTGTGGCGTTCCTCTCGATGGTCTCGTCGGACGGGCGGCTCTACGTTGGAACGGCCGGGAAAGGTGAAGTGCTGCGGATCACGTCCGAGCGGGACGTGGCGCTGATCGCGCAGCAGGAGCAGCCCCAGATCCTCTCTCTGTGCGCGACGGCGACCGGTAAGCTGTTTGTGGGCACTGGGAACGACGGCCGCGTGTACGTGGCCGACTCGCCGCGCGCGAAGAGCGGGACATATACCTCGGCAGTGTACGACGCCCGGTTCCGATCCTCCTGGGGCGCGTTTCAACTGGCAGGGCGCATCCCGAAGGGCACCCGCGTACAGTTCTCGACCCGGTCGGGCAACTCCGAGAAGCCGGACAAGACCTGGAGCGACTGGACCAAGCCGCAGCAGGTCGAAGCCGGCGTGCGGATTGTGAGCCCGCCGGCGAGGCTCATACAGTATCGCCTGACGTTGTCGAGCCGCGATGCCAAACTCACTCCTCACATCCGCGCCGTTCACTTCCCGTATCTGGTGCAGAATTATGCGCCGTCGATCGACTCGATAGACGTCAGCACCGTCGTCAAGTCCAGCCCGAAGAGCCAGAAGAAACCTGCCGGGCCGCCGCCTCCGCGCGGACAGGCCGACGGATGTATCGCGGGGACCGTCACCGTAGCGTGGAAGGCTTCCGACCCGAACCGCGATTCGCTCGAGTACGAGCTGTTCTTCCGCGGCAAGGGCGAGAAAAACTGGAAGCTGCTGAAGGACAAGCTGGCTCAGGCGACGCACGCGTGGGACACGGAGGCCGTGCCCGACGGCGTCTATGAGTTGAAGGTAAGGGCGAGCGACCGGCCCGATAACCCGCCGCCCAGGACGCTGACCGACGAGCTGGTCAGCGATCCGGTCACGGTGGACAACTCGCCGCCGGTGGTCCGGATCGTCCGCACTGACGCGGGGGACGGCAAGTGTTCGGTTGAAAGCGAAGTGAAGGATGCCGGCTCGAACGTCACCTCCGCGCGGTACTCGGTGGACGCAGGCCCGTGGCTGCCCGTGCTGCCGGTTGACCAGATCTTCGACGCCGGGGCCGAGAAGCTGAAGCTGACGACGAAGAAACTGGAGCCGGGCGAGCACACCCTGGTGATTCAGGCGGAGGATTCATCCGGCAACGTCGGCTCGGCAAAGACCGTGTTCGAAATCCCCAACAAGTGAGCCTGCAACCATGGCGACAGAAAGAAAGGTCGTGATCATCGGGGCCGGGTGTGCCGGGCTGACCGCGGCGCTATACACGGCACGGAACGCACTCGAACCCCTCATCCTGGAGGGCGCGTCGCCGGGCGGGCAACTGATGATCACCACCGAGGTCGAGAACTACCCGGGCTTTGTCGAGGGCATCATGGGGCCGCAGTTGATCCAGACCATGCGGGATCAGGCGGAGCGGTTCGGCGCGGAGTTTATTCAGAAAGACGCAGACTCGCTGGACCTGTCCGAGCGGCCTTTCACCATCACAGCCGGCGGCGAGACGTACGAGGCGCAAGCGCTCATCGTCGCCACCGGCGCCCGCCCCAACCTGCTGGGTCTGGAAGCAGAACAAAGGCTGATGGGCCACGGCGTCTCGGTATGCGCCACGTGCGACGGCCCGTTCTTCCGCGACAAGTATCTCCTGGTCATCGGCGGAGGCGACAGCGCGATGGAGGAAGCCACCTTCCTGACCCGCTTCGCCGGCCGGGTCACCATCGTTCACCGCCGCGACGAACTGCGCGCCTCGAAAATCATGCAGGAGCGCGCGATGAATAACCCGAAGATCGACTTCCTGTGGAGCCACGTCCTCGTCGATATCATCGGCGACAGGGAGACCGCGGTCACGGGAGCGAAGGTGAAGGACGTCAAGACCGGCGAGGTCAAGGAGGTCGAGTGCGGCGGCGTGTTCCTGGCGCTGGGCCACACGCCGAACACGGAGCTGGTCATGGGCCAGCTCGAGCTGGATGCGAAAGGCTATCTGGTCGCAAACGGCCGGAGCGCCCTGACCTCTGTCGAGGGCGTGTTCGCAGCCGGCGATGTGACGGACAGCCGGTACCGGCAGGCGGTGACCGCCGCCGGAATGGGCTGCATGGCCGCCCTGGACGCCCAGCGGTTCCTGGAATCCGCCGAGTAACTGCTTCTGGGGGCTCCGAAACTTGGGAATCATCGTGCAGAAGTTCGGCGGCACCTCGGTTGCCGATGCCGAGTGCATCAAGAAAGCCGCCGCCAAGATCATCCGCGCCAAGGAGCAGGGGCACCAGGTGGTCGCCACCGTGTCCGCACGCGCGGGCATGACCGACGAGCTGATCGCGCTGGCGCGCGACATCACTCCCGAGCCGGCCCCCCGCGAGCTGGATGTGCTGCTGGCGACGGGCGAGCAGATGTCCATCGCGCTGGTATGCATGACCCTGAACGCCATGGGGCATCCGGCGATCTCGCTGACCGGCGGCCAGGTGGGGATCGTGACGGACAGCGTCCACACCAAGGCGCGGATACAAACGGTCAGGACCGAGGCGATCCGGCGCGAGCTCGACAAGGGGAAGATCGTCGTGGTCGCCGGCTTCCAGGGGATCGACCCCGACCTGAACATCACCACGTTCGGGCGGGGCACGTCGGACCTGACCGCCGTGGCGCTGGCCGCGGCGCTGAAGGCGGACCTGTGCGAAATCTACACCGACGTCGACGGCATCTACACCGCCGATCCCAGGATCGTCCCCAACGCCGTCAAGCTCGAGGCAGTCAGCCACGACGAGATTCTGGAGCTGGCCAGCGTGGGCGCCAAGGTCGTCCAGTCGCGGTCGGTCGAGGTGGCGAAGAAGTTCCGCGTGCCCCTGTGCGTGCGGTCGACGTTCACCGATTCGCCCGGCACGGTCGTGTGTGGTGACGTGCGCGGGTTCGAGCACGTACCGGTCTGCGGCGTGGCGCTGAGCCTGAACGAGTCTCGCATCACCATCGCCGGAGTCCCAGACACCCCGGGCGTCGCAGCGAAGATCGTGGGCGCGATCGGCGACCGAAACATCAACCTCGACATGATCGTCCAGAGCTTCCCGATCCAGGGCAAGGCGGTCATGAGCTTGCTGGTCAAGGACACGGACCTGCGGGAGGCGCTGGAGACATGCGAAAGGCTGAAGGACGAGCTGGGGGCGGACGATGTCTCCTCGGAAGCTGAGATCGCACGCATCTCCGCCGTCGGCAAAGGCATGATCGCCGGCAGGGGCGTCACGGCTCGGCTGTGCGCGGCGCTGGGCAAGCGGGGCATCAACATCGAAATGATCACCACGTCGGAGATCAACATCTCTGTCGTGGTGAACAGCGCCGACGGTGAAAGAGCGCTCCAGGCCGTGCACGAAGCGTTCAGGCTGGATAAGCTGCCGGAAGTCGAACCGCTGGCCGAGACCCCGACCGGCCTGCAGCTCTCGGAGTCGGACACGATGGAGGGCCTCCACGTCCAGCTCGTCGAGTTCGACCGGGATCAGGCCGAACTGAAGATCCCCGGCCTGCGCGACGAGCCCGGGCAGGCGGGGCTGCTGCTCGGGGCGCTGGCAGACGCCGAGATCAACCTGGATATCGTGCTCCAGAACTCGTGTTCGTCGGGGATCAGCGTCACGGTCAAGCGGGACGACGTGGCGCGGGCGAAGCAAGTGGTGGACGGCATGTCGCCCCGACTCACGGACGAGCCTGCTCAGGTCAGCACCGACATCGCCAAACTGTCGATCAGCGGCGTCGGCCTGCGCAGCCACGCGGGCGCCGCATCGACCGTGTTCGGCGTGCTCGCTCGGGAAGGGATTAACATCGAGATGATCGGTACGTCCGAAGTGAAGATCTCGGTCATCGTTCCCGAAGCCGACGTGGAGCGCGCGGTTGCAGCGCTCAACGCCGAGCTGATGCTCGACGGCTGATCGCGTTTCGCCCTCCGGATGAACGAGGTGGAAATGGCGACCGGACTCCCGCCAAGGTACTCCCCGACGGACGTCGAAGGCAGAATCTACCAGATGTGGGAGGAGAAGGGGTACTTCCACGCAGAGACCGACCCCGCCACGACGCCGTACTGCATCATGATCCCGCCGCCCAACGTCACCGACCGACTTCACGTCGGACACGCTCTCAACAACACACTGCAGGACGCGCTGATCCGTTTCCACCGCATGCGTGGTCGCAACACGTTGTGGATGCCCGGCACCGATCATGCCGGCATTGCCACGCAGACGGTGGTCGAGAAAAGGATCCTCGCCGAGGAAGGGAAGCGCCGCACGGACTTCGAGCGAGAGGCGTTTGTCGCGCGCATCCAGGCCTGGAAGGACGAGTACGAGGCGACCATTACCCGGCAGCTCAAGCTGATGGGTTGCTCGTGTGACTGGGCGCGGCAGCGATTCACGATGGACGACGTCTGCGCCAGAGCCGTCCGAGAGACGTTCTTCCGCCTCTTCAAGGACGGCCTCATTTATCGCGGCAAGCGCCTGGTGAACTGGGACCCGGAGACGCAGACCGTGCTCGCTGATGACGAGGTCGAGCACGAGGAAGTCCGCGGGCACTTCTGGTACATGCAATACCCGCTCGAGGAACCCGTCGAGGTCGCTTGTGTCGCGGGCATCCCGCCCGCCTGTCTGGATGGTGACGCGGGCATCCCGCCCGCGTGTCTGGATGGTGACGCGCGCATCTTGCCCGCGTGTCCCGAGGGCGTCTCGCCCTCGCAGGAAAACCCAATCGACAAGCGCATGGGCCGTTACTTGCCCCACTGGACTCAAACAGGCGCAACTTATGCCGTGACGTTCCGCCTGGCCGATTCCGTCCCCGCGCCAGTTGCCGAAGAGTGGCGCCGCGAACGACAGAAGATTGTCGAGCGAGCGGAGAAGCAAGGCCGCTCTCTCAGATACGACGAGCGCGTCGAGCTGAACCGTCTCTTCTCCACGCGTATCGACGGCTACCTGGACGCAGGTCATGGCGAGTGCCTGCTGAAAGCCCGCGGCGCCGCCGAAAGGGTGCTGGCAGCGATGAGGGATTTCGACGGCGATCGCTACGACCTCATTGCATGGGCGATCATGCCCAACCACGTGCACGCCGCGCTTCGTCCGACCGGCGCCAATCAACTGGCCGATATCCTCCACTCCTGGAAATCCTTCAGCGCCAAGCAGTTGAACCGCCTCCTGGGCCGTAGTGGCACCGTCTGGATGGAGGAATACTACGACCATCTGATTCGCGATGGGAAGGACTTCGTCAATCAGGTCAACTACATCCTGGATAATCCTCAGAAGGGCGGACTTCACGACTACCCTTGGGTTGGGTTCAAGTACGTTGACCGCGGCCAGGATGGCCGCGACACACGCGGGCAAGATGCCCGCGATACGGCCGGCGACACACGCGGGGGCGACACGGGCCGCGAGACAATCACACACATCACCGTCGCAACGACCCGCCCCGAGACGATGCTCGGCGACACCGCCGTCGCAATGAACCCGAAGGACCCGAG
>Ga0114922_10004605_pt1 | contig 12791 bp, 8 predicted proteins | sample AartaG_FD_100975 | JGI IMG/M metagenome (GOLD analysis project Ga0114922, IMG submission 100975) | Deep subsurface microbial communities from Aarhus Bay to uncover new lineages of life (NeLLi) - Aarhus_00045 metaG | ecosystem: Environmental > Aquatic > Marine > Oceanic > Sediment | place: Aarhus... | reverse complement strand
GACGGCCGCAATCCGTGAAGGGGCGACTCCGGTCGAGCCCAGCAGGGCTTCGATGGCGCCTTCGACGCTGGCATAGATGTCGGCCAGGTCGTGCTCGACCCAGCCGGGCCGAGGGAAATGCTGTGGCAACTCGCGCGAGCTCTCGCCCACGAAACGCAGGCTCTCGTCCAGCAGGACGGCCTTCGTGGCCGTCGTCCCCTGGTCGATGGCCAGGATGAGCTGTGAGCCTTCATTGCGACGGCGTGCCATGTCGTTGCTCTCGCAGTTCATTGTGCGGTGGCCATGAACAGCGCTGATGATAGCCCGAAGCAGGGCCACGATCAAAGATGCACGCTACCGCCGGCGGCGCTGAGCGGACGTCCTGCGCGAGCAAGAACGACGTATTCCTTGACGCCGCCGGCACGGCATGATACCTTCCCGGTTCGGCCCATATCTCCAGCGTCGTCGGGAGGAGAACCATGAGGGTACTGATGTCGAGGCATTCGGAGGGGTGGGAGCACACCTACCTGCCGGACGCGGAAGTGGCGATCAAGAAGCTCGGCCAGCAGTCGGGCCTGTTCGACGCCGTAACGACGGCCCGCAGCCGTCTGATCAATGCCGACGATCTGGCGAAGTTCGACGTCCTCGTCTTCGCCACCACGGGCGAGCTGCCGCTTGACGAGGATCAGAAGGTGGCGCTGCTCGACTTCGTGCGCAACGGCAAAGGCTTCGTCGGCGTTCACAACGCGACGGACACCTTCTACGAGTGGCCCGAATACGGCGAGATGCTGGGCGGCTACTTCGTGGGCCACCCATGGAACCAGCAAGTCACCGTCAAGGTAGACGACACCGAGCATCCGGCCGTGGCGATGCTGGGCGAGTCCTTCCAGGTCGTGGACGAGATCTACACCATGAAGGACTGGGACGCCAGCAAGCACCACCTGCTGATGTCCCTGGACACCAGTTCGGTCGATCTGTCGAAGGACCCCCGCGAGGACGAGTATTACCCGATGGCCTGGTGCCATGAGTACGGCAAGGGGCGCGTCATCTATACGGCGCTCGGGCACCCGGACGATCTGTGGGAGCAGGACTGGTTCCTGGAGCACATCCTGGCATGCATCAAGTGGGCCGGTCGCCTCGTCTGACCTCGCCCGCGGATTCCGTCAGTAGGCGAGCCGGCGGACCCGGAGGTTGCGGTACTTGACGCCGCCTTCTTCGCCTTCCAGGCAGATCTGCCCGCGGCTGAACTGGTCGTCGGCGAAGTGGACGACCTTCTTTCCGTCCAGCCAGACGGTGATCGTGTCCCCGACGGCCAAGATGCGCACCTTGTGCCACTTGCCGGGCTCGAAAGGGCCCGAGCCGGGATCGGGCTTCGGATACGCCGGGAAGTGCAGGTGGCCGTGCTCGCGGTCCGGCGCCCAGTCGATGTCCAGCTCGTATCCGCTCTCCCACGGGCTCATGGAAGTGCGGTCGCCCCGGATGACGATGCCTCCCTGCTCGCCGTCGAACAGAAACTCGCACTGCAGATCGAGGTTGGTGTATTGCTCCTCGTGTCCGACCCAGCTCCCGTGACCTTCGTAGACGCCGTCGCTGAGCGTCCATGCTTGGGCGTCGCTGTAGCCGGGCGTAACCTGCCAGCGCTGCATCTGGCCGGGGGTCAGCAAGTCGGCAGACCCCAACCCCACGCCCGCCTCCTGCATTGCCGTGCATCCAAGCGCGGCAACCGCCACTGTCGCCGCCATCACCAGACCAAGAACATGCTCGCGTCCCGCCGCCATCTGCATCTCCTCTCGGATCGAGTATACATCTTGGGTGCCCCTGCCGTGCATTCGACTTCCCGCTATTGTGCACGTCTGTGGCGAAGGGGTCAAGGCCGTTCAGGCGGGCGCCAGCCGGACCTACGAAAAGGGTTCGCGTGCTTGAACGGAGCGCCGGTGCTCCTTAGGATTACGGGCCTGATGAGCGCGCGTTTCGAGCCCTGAGGGACGAGAGGGGAACAGGTATGAGCGAAACACAGGTTTCTCGTGAGATCAAGTTCGACCACTTCGGCTACCGGCCTGCAGATCGCAAGATCGCCGTCTTCACTGGCGACCCCGAGGGCGAAGTCGAAATCAGAAACCAGGCGGGACAGACGGTCTGGCGTGTTCCCGAAGACGGTGGGCGAATCTCGTACCGTGGGTTTGACAAGGCCTCGGAGGACGACGTCTGGCTCGTCGAGTTCACGGGCTTGAACGTGGCCGGGAAGTACCACTTCCACTCGGCGGCCCTGGGCCAGCGGTCCTACGAATTCGAGATACGGGACGACATCTACAACGTTCCTGCCCTGGCCGCCCTCAAGGCCTGGTACTTCCAGCGATGCAATATCCCCAAGGTGGCGCCGTACGCACATCACTGGCAGGATGAGAAGCCCTGCCACATGCAGGACAAAGTGTGCATTTCGGCCACATACGTTGATGGGGATGAGGGCCACGGACTGCTTGACCTCACAGGCAACTGGCATAATGCCGGAGACTATCCCAAATCGGTGTCCCATCCCTGGTGGCTGCTTGCCACCTATGAGCTGAACCCGTCTGTCTTTGCTCCCGATCAGCTCAATATCCCCGAAAGCGGCAACGGGATTCCCGACATCCTGAGTGAAGCCAAGTGGGGTCTGGATCAGGTGCTCAAGGCATGCCTGCCGGACGGCAGGATAATTGGAACGGTGATCTCGTATCCTTCCGAGCGGTTTGCCAGTCCGCCCAGCAGTGACATGGCGGATGTTCGCGCATACTTCCCCCCGGACGTCGGTTCAACGGCCTCGGGCGTTTCCTCTCTGGCTTTAGGGGCACGCGTTTTCCGCGGCATAGATGACGATTATGCGAACGCCCTGGCGGAAGCTGCCGTCAGGTCCTGGGAATGGCTGCAGAAAGAGGACACGCCGCCTGACGACGAGGTGAGCTGGGGCGACATACACTTCGGCCTGCACGCCGTTCCCAATCCGCCGAGCCTGAGCTCCGCGCGCAAATGCCAGGCTGCGGCGGAGGTATTCGCGATGGATCAAAGCATCACCTCTGCCAGGGACGTTGTTGACAATCTGAAGCCAGACAAATGGGCGGACGCGGGAATCTATCCCCTGGCGCCCCATCTCTTCATCGTCCACACCTACTGCCGGACTCCTGAAGCCACGCCGAAGACAGTGGAGAACATGAAAAGGAGCATGGAAGTACTGGTGAGGGATGTTCTTGAACGCAAGACCGAATACGGGTTCGCCCTTGATGAGCGGGATTGGACGTGGGGGAGCAACGCCCATGTGTGCCGCTACGGTCTGGCGTTGATCTTCGCAGCACGCTTAGGTGCTACTGGTCCGTATTCCGAGGGCGAGCTTAACGCGCAGGCGCTTGCGCAGTTCAACTACATTCACGGTCTGAACCCGATGCAGATGGTGTACCTGACCAACATGGCAGAATACGGAGGTGAGCATTCCTCTTTCCAGACTGTCCATGGCTGGTTCTCCTGCACTTCCACCTTGGAACGGCCGACCAGATTCAGGATAGAACTGAAGACCGAGTACGGCTCCGAGCTCTATAACGGGAAGCCCGAGGACGTGGACGAGCCACTCTATCCCTACTATCACGTAGACAGTCAGGTATCGAAGTATGGTCCTTGTCCCGGGCTGCTTGTGGGCGGAGCAAACAAGAGATACACCGACTTCGCCAACGCGATTCCACCTGCGGATCGGCCTCCGGCAAAGAGCTATCGCGACTTCTCAACGTGGGTGCACGTCAATACGCCCATCGGCCTGTTCATCAACCGCCCGTCTTCGATAACTGAGCCCTGCATAGGCTATCAAGGTCCTTACACGATGTTGGGTTCGTGCTTCATGGTGCCCGGCGGCAGGCTGCTGCCCCCGGACAATCGGTATGTCTACCACTAATGAGTACTCGGCCCGGGCAGTCTGCGGTCAGGTTACTGTTGTGTGGTCCGCAATGCCGGGTCGCTCGACACCAATGCGCCAACACCAGCCGGGACGGATCACAGCGATGCCTCAAAGCCCTGGCACCTCAGTTTGGCACGGTTCACTTGACGGAGGACGTCCATGAGAGTCAGCACGAACAACCGCGGCGGCAGACCGATGATCATGTGCACGCGCGGCGTGGTCGCTGCCGGGCACTACTTGGCGGCTGAGGCCGGCCTTCACATCCTGCGCTCGGGCGGCAATGCCATGGACGCGGCAGCGGCGACCGGCTTCGCGCTGGGAGTCCTGGAGCCGCATCAGAACGGCATCGGCGGAGAGGTGCCCGTCCTGATCTACAGCGCGGCAGAGGGCATGGTCTACGCCGTCAGCGGGCACGGGGTGGCCCCGGCCGCTGCCACGATCGACCGTTACCGCGAGCTGGGAGTGACTGACATCGTCCCCGGGGATGGTTTTCTCGGCGCGCTGGTTCCGCCCGTAGTTGCGACCTGGATCGCCGTGCTGGAGCGTTTCGGGACGATGAGGCTGAGGGATGTCTTGACGCCGGCGATGGAGCTGGCCGGGGACGGCTTTCCGATGGGCATGGCGCTGCATGGCACGATCGCCAGCCACGCGGAGCGGTTCCGGTCCGAGTGGCCATCCTCGGCGGCCAAGTTCCTGCCGGGGGGAGAGCCGCCGCCCGTCGGCAGCATCTGGCGCCAGCCGGAACTGGCCGGCACATTCAGGAAGCTGATCGAAGCGGAAGCTACGGCCGCCGACAGGGCAGAGGGGCTCGCCGCTGCGCGCGAGCGCTTCTACCGGGGCGACATCGCGGACGCGATCATCGAGTTCGCGTCGAGCACGCCGGTCAGGGATGCCTCGGGGCAAGAGCACGTGGCGCTGCTGACGATGGAAGACATGGCGGCTTTCTCCACCCGGGTCGAGCCGCCGCTCGCCGTCACCTACAAGGGTCTGGACGTGCACAAGTGCAGCAGTTGGACGCAGGGGCCCGTGCTGCTTCAGACGCTTCGGCTGCTCGAAGGCTTTCCCCTGCGGGAGATGGGCCACAACTCCGCCGACTACATCCACACCGTCGTCGAATGCATGAAGCTCGCCTACGCGGACCGGGAGTTCTACTACGGCGATCCCGAGTTCGCCGACGTTCCGTTCGACCGGTTGCTGAGCGAGGATTACGCCGCCGAGCGGCGCCAGCTCGTGGACATGAACCAGGCGTCGATGCTCCTCAGGCCGAGCGGCTACGAGCCGGTCCGCGCAGAGAAGCTGGCGGATGTCCTGGACGCGTTCGGCGACGATGGCGGCTGGCGCAAGGACGATGGCGACACCACAAAGCTGGAGGCCGCAGACGCGGACGGCAACATGGTCTCCGCGACCCCCAGCGGAGGCTGGCTCATGTCCTCGCCTGTCGTTCCCGGCGTCGGGCTGCCGTTGGGCACGCGCGGGCAGATGTTCTCGTTGGTCGAGGGGCATCCCAACAGCCTGCAGCCGGGCAAGCGGCCCCGCATGACGCTCACGCCGTCGCTCGTCACGCGGGAGGGCAAGGCGCATCTGGCGTTCGGCAGTCCCGGCGGCGACTGCCAGGACCAGTGGGGCCTTCAGTTCTTCCTGAACGTGGTCGAGTTCGGCATGTCGCTTCAGGAAGCGGCCGAAGCGCCGACCTTCCACACGGCGCATTTCCCATCATCCTTCTACCCTCGAAGGGCGGAGCCCGGCGTCGTCTACGTCGAGGGCAGGATTCCGGAGGACGTGCGCAAGGAGTTGGGGAGCCGCGGGCACATCGTCAAGGTGTCGGGAGACTGGTCGAGTCAGAACGTGCTGGCGGCGATGTCTGACGGCGGCGTGCTCAAGGCCGCCGCTTCGCCGCGGCTGGAGACCGGTTACGCCCTGGGCTGGTGAGCGAGGGACCGCGCCACGGGCACCTCAGGCATTGCCCAGCTCGCGCACCAGGTCGCAGTAGAGCCGCACTCGCCGGACGGAGGTCCCGGGCGTCACCGGGCTCCCCAGGCTCATGATGAAGCGGGCCCCGTTTCGGCGGCCGGCCGATAGCTGCCGCCGTATCTCGTCCCGCAACTCGTCTTCGGTCGCCCTCTCCAGCACGCCCATGGCGTCCAGGTTGCCCAGGAGCGCACAGCGTCCCTGGACCATCGCCGCGACCTCCTCGATGTCAACCGTGAAGCCCTTCTTGCCCTCTTCCAGGGAGAGGGCGTCGGCGCCTGCTGATAGGAGCAGGTCCCACTTGCCCGCCGGATCGCCGCAGTAGTAGTAGATGCTCTTCAGGCCCGCGTCCCGAACGCCGGCGACCAGATTGCGGACGAATGGCAGGTTGAGCGACTCGAAGTCTTGCGGACTGATCATGTCCGTCAGGCACTCCTCGATCCATATGGCCTTCGCACCCGCCGCTGCGGCCCAACGCACGTTGCGGACGGACCGGACGAGGAAGCGCTCGCACGCGCGCCGGACCAGGTCGGGACGGCCGGCGATCATTTCCATCATCCCTTCGAAGCCCCACAGGTAATAGCACAGCCACAGCGGCGAGGCGACCGCTGCAAGAGGATAGAGCCTGTCGCCGAACTCCCGCAGCAGGGCGGCGGCCAAAGCGGCCCTGCCGTCTGCAACCACCTCCTGCGGGTCGAAGTGGGCACTCAGATGTATCGCAGCGTCTACCTCGGACGCGGTCTGCACCAGACGCGGCGGGCGAACGGAATGGAGCTGCCTCGCAGGCTCCCAGCCGCCGGCGCGCGGGCGTCTGAGCAGGTCCTCCGTGCCGGCGTGTCTGTCTGTCCGCCACACCTGCCCGTCGCGGACCTCGACCTCGATGCTTTCGCGCTCCCGGGCGGAGTACCACAGGGGCACGCTGAACCAGTCCTGTCCCGTCTTCTCGATTGCGTCGCGCCGCCAGAGCATCTGGCGCTCGACGCCCGGCGCATGTCGGTACCACCAGGGGCAGGACGTCAGTTCGTCCCAGTGGTCGCGGATGTAGATGTCCTCGTAACAGATGACGACCGGTATCTGCGGGGTCCCTTCGGGGGAGAACGCGGCCTCGATCTTCTGCCTGCCTGTCATTTCGTGCTTCACGTCCGTCCCTACGGAAGGCGCGTCAGGCCAGTGAAGGGCAGCGATGGTACGCGTTGCGCGGAGGCCGAGTCAATGGCCGCAGTTGTCGCCGTGAGCCCGCTGCGGTTATCATTGCCATGAGAATACGCTGCCCCTCGAGGCCGGGGGGCCCCACCACTTGGAGACTGGCTGATGACATGGCGTGCGACCGAATCCAGGCGTGCGGCGCTGCTCTGGCGCACCGTGCTCTGGAGCCTCGTGCTCTGGGCGTGTCTGGCGTGTCCAATCGCCCCCTGCCGGGCGGCAGAGGAAGAGACGCTGCTGGACGACTGGCATTGCGTCTACATCATGGACAAGAAGGTGGGCTACGAGCATCAGCGCATTGCCCGGCGGACGGAAGGCGGTCAGACTATCATCCGGACCCGGTCGGAGACCCACGTTAGCATTGCCCGCGCCGGCATGGGGCTCGAGTTCGGCGTTGAACTGACGATCAACGAGGACCCCGAGGGCCGGTTGATTGCTTTCGAGCGCATCATGCGGCAGGGCGCGTTGGCGCAGGTTTCTGAAGGGATCGTGGAAGGTGACGAGCTCGTTCTGCTGAGCGGCCAGGGCGGGAACGCCTCGACGGAGCGAATCCCGGCCCCGCACGGCCTCTGCCCGTGGGCGCTGCATCGGCTGACGAAGGAGAAGGGCTATGAGCCGGGCACGACCTACACCGCCGAGGCGTTCGTGCCCGACTTCCCGGGCCAGAAGGTCGAGGCGACCATGACCGTCGTCGGCGAGGAAGCGGTGCAGGTGTTCGAGGTCACAAAGTGGCTGCACCGCGTGGACACGAGGCTCAGCATTCTGCCTGCCTTCCCCGCCAGTCAGTGGGTGGACGACGGCGGCACCGTGTGGTTGACCAGGGCTGCTGCCGGGCCGGGCCTGAGTATCGAGATGCGCAAGGCCACCAAGGAGATCGCGATGGCTCCGGGCGAGCCCGCCGAACTGCTGCTCACCACGCTGGTCCACACGGACGTGCCGATCGCCCGACCGCGCGAGCTTGAGCGACTCAAGGTCCTGCTGCTGCCCGTCGAGGGCGTGACCACGGAGCTGCAGGTTGCGTCAGGTCCGTATCAGGAGGCACAGAAGGTCGCCGAGGGCCTGATGGTCACGGTGACGCGCGCTCATGGGGACTCGGCGAGAAGCTATCGGCTGCCGTACGGTGACGAGGAGTACGCTGACCTGCTCGGGCCGAACCGGTGGCTGGAAACGGAAGATCCCCTTATCACGCAGATGACCCGGGAGGCACTGGGCGAGGAGACGGATGCCCTGTCCGCCGCGCGCCTCATTGAGCGATACGTGCACGAGGCCATCACGGAGAAGAACCTGGGCTTCGGAATGGCGACGGCCGCCGAGACGGCCAGACAGAAGGCAGGGGACTGTACCGAGCATGCAGTTCTCGCGGCCGCCCTGGCGCGTGCGGCCGGAATGCCGAGCCGTGTGGTGGCGGGCATTACGTACACCGACGCCGTCCCCGGCAGCGAAGGCGGCGCGTTTGCCTACCACATGTGGACGGAGGTCTACGTGGGGGAGTGGCTGCCCATCGATGCCGCCCTTGGGGGGCACGACGCGACGCACATCGTGCTGGCGCGCAGTTCGCTGAACGGTCCGGGCGAGCCCCTCGAGATCGCCTCCGCCGTCGTCGGGTTTGTCGGCAAGGTCCGGGCGCAGATTGTCGAGGCCTCGGGGCCCGGCAATGAGGCGGTGGGTGAGTAGAGAAGGCGGCCGGTCACCGGGAGGAATGAAGTGAAGAACAGAAGGCTCGTGGCCGCAGTCGTCGTTGTCTGCGCCGTCCTCGCTCTGTTTGGGTTGTTCCGGCTCTTGTGCGGCATCCTTGCCGACTACTGGTGGTTCCGCTCGGTCGGCTTTCCGTCCGTATACACACGCATTCTGCTTACCAAGGTCTTGCTCTGGGCGGTCGGGTTCTGCCTCGGATTTGGGGTGACGGCCGTGGGCTTCGTGGTCGCGCGCCGCATCGCCGGCCCGACGCCGGTGATCGCTTACGCGCGCGGGCCGTGGATACTGCCCCTGCTCGGAATGCGGAAGATCCTCCTTCTGGCGTGCTGGACGGTGGCCGTGCTGGTGGGTCTGGTTACGGGTGGCGCGACTGCCGCGATCTGGTACCGGGCGCTCCTCTTCCTGAATCGCGTCCCCTTCGGAGCCGTCGACCCGGTCTTCCATAACGACGTGGGATTCTACGTCTTCGTCTATCCGCTGGCGGTTTATGTGCGCAACCTGCTGCAGGTGCTGGTCTGGGTTTCGCTGGCGGCTGCGGCCCTTTACTACCTCGCAACCGGCATGCTGACCGTGAGCATGCCCGCCTTGCTGCCGCGGCGCGTCTTCTCGCACCTGAGCAAGATGGCAGGGGTCGCCTTCCTGCTCCTGGCAGGCGGGTTCTTCCTGGATCGGTACGGGCTTCTCTACAGCACGCGAGGGTTCGCCTTCGGCGCGGGTTACACGGACATCCACGCACGCCTGCCCGCCTGCTGGATCATGGTGGCGGTGAGTCTGGCAGTGGCCGTCACCTTCTTCCTGGTGCGCTCTGTCGCCAGGCTCAAGCTGATGGGCGTGGCGGTCGGGGTGTGGTTCGGCTGCCTGGTCGTTTTCCAGGGCCTGGTGCCGCCTTTCCTGCAGTGGTCGAGGGCCAGGCCCAACGAGCTCCAGCTCGAGGAGCCGTACATCACGAACACGATCGAGCAGACGCGGAAAGCCTACAAACTGGACGGCGTCAAGGAGGTGCCGTACCCCGTGGCGGAGGGCCTCACCTACGAGGCCGTGCTGGCCAACCCCGCGACCGTGGACAACGTCCGACTCTGGGACTGGCGTCCGCTGCGCCAAACCTACAAACAGATCCAGGAGATACGCCAGTACTACGATTTCAGCGACGTGGACGTGGATCGCTACGACCTTGAACGGGGCTACACGCAGACGCTGATCTCGCTGCGCGAGTTGGACCACGCCAAATTGGAGGGACGGAGCTGGGTCAACCTGCGGCTCCAGTACACCCATGGCTACGGGCTCTGCCTGAGCCCGACCAACGAATGCACGGAGAATGGCCTGCCCGTGCTGCTGGTCAAGGACATCCCGCCCGAGACTCCCCCCGGCCTCGATCTCGACCGCCCCGAGATCTACTACGGCGAGAAGACCGAGGACTACGTGTTCGTCAGCACCGACGAGGAAGAATTCGACTACCCCATGGGAGACAAGAACCGCTTCGTGCGCTATGCAGGCAAGGGCGGGGTGGAAGTCGCCAGCGCGTGGCGGAAGCTGGTCTTCGCCTACTACTTCCAGGACATGATGATACTGCTCAACGAGGACCTCGTGCCGGGCAGCCGCGTGATGTACCATCGGCTCATCCCCGAGCGCGTCCACCGCGTTGCGCCGTACCTGATGCTGGACGGCGATGCCTACCCGGTCATTTACGGGGGCCGCATCTACTGGATTCAGGACGCCTACACGACCAGCAGGTTCTATCCGTACAGCGAACCGAGCCGCCTGGGCGGGCTCAACTACATCCGCAACTCGGTCAAGGCCGTCGTTGACGCCTACGACGGCAGCATGACGTTCTACGTGGCCGACGAGGACGATCCTCTCATCCAGGCGAATCAACGCGCGTTCCCCGGGGTATATGTGCCCATGTCCGAGATGCCGGAGGGGCTCCGCGCCCACATCCGGTACCCGGAGGGCCTGTTCAACATCCAGACCGACAAGTTCGCCACCTTTCACATGCGCGATCCGCAGGTGTTCTACAACAAGGAAGACGTGTGGGACGTCCCTTCCGAGAGTTACGGCGACCAGCCGGTCCGGATGGAGAGCTACTACATCATCATGCGCCTGCCGGAGAGCGAGCGGGCGGAGTTCATCGTCATGCTCCCCTTTACGCCCAGGCGCAAGCCCAACATGATCGCCTGGCTGGTGGGCCGGTGCGACGGCCAGCATTACGGCCAGTTGCTGGCATACAGGTTCCCGAAGGGCAAGGTCATCTACGGCCCCAGCCAGGTGGAGGGCTACATCGACCAGGACTCCGAGATCTCACAGCAGCTCACGCTCTGGGGCCAGCGAGGCAGCAACGTGATCCGCGGCAACCTGCTGGTCATCCCCATAGCAGGGGGCATCCTGTACGTGGAGCCGCTTTACATCCAGGCCGAGGCCGAGGCCAAGGCGGTGCCCCAGCTCAAGCGCGTCATCACGGCCTTCGGGGAGCGCGTCGCGATGGCGCCGACCCTCGCCGCATCCCTGGAGAAGCTGCTGGTCGGGCGCGCGCCGGTGGCCGCCGAGCCCGCCGCCGCAGAGATCATTCCTGTGCCCGCGCCCCTGGACCGAGACATAGAGCTTCTGCTGCAAGAGGCGCTGGGACACTATGAGAACGCGCAGCAAGCGCTGCGCAAGCCCGACTGGCCGGAATACGGCGAGCAGATGATGCAGATGAGAGCGAAGCTCGAGCAGCTTCGGACCAAGCTGTCCCCGCCCCAGCCGAAGGACAACGTGGCCCCACGCGACTAGTGGAGCGTCGGCCCCCGCTTGTTCTCGGCTTCTGATTGGCTCGGGATGCGCGTTGCCGCGCGCAGGCGGACAAACGCGTAGACGATGAGCGCGGCGATCGTCAGAAGCGTAGCGCCGAACACGACCAAGGGCGCCCACGGCACCCGACCCGTGGTAAGCGTCTCAGTTATGATGTTCATCCCAACAACGACGAAGACCGCCCAGGGCAGCATGCCCAACCACGACCAGAACAGGTAAGTCCGGAACGAGATGCCGCTCAGGCCGAAGGCGTAATTCTGGACCGTGAAGGGCACGGCGGGGAACAGCCGCATCAGGGCGACGACCACAGCCCCTTGCTCCCTCACGATACGATCAAGGGAGCCGAACCTGGGTTTGCGGGCGATCCATCGGGCCACGGCGTCTCGCGCGAAGTGGCGGCTGATAAGGAACGCAGCGGCTGCGCCCAACGTCTTGCCCGCGCTCACGCAGACGATTCCCGTTACGGTGCCAAAGAGGAGGCCGGCCGTCATCGATATCGCAGAGCCCGGGATCATCGCCACGCCCGCGCCTGCCCGGAGCATGATGAAAACGAGCGGCCCCAGGAGGCCGAGCCGCTCGATCCAGCCCCGTATGTTCGTGAGCCTGTCGCCGAGGTCGTAGCGCCACGCGATGTACCAGAGCACTGCAATGGCTGCGATCAAGAGGACCGGCCGCCACCAGCCGCGCCCCGTCTGGGGGACTTGATCCTGACCCTCTCCGGAACCGTTCTGCGTGCTCATTCCCGCCTTGCCCAGTCCATTGTTGTGCCCGTACTTACCCTTGCGCCCGCCCGCCTGTCAAACGCGCTTGAGCATTCGTCAAGCTGAGTCTTCGGCCGTCTGAGGGTGATGAGAACGCAACACGAGGTCCCTTGACAGTCCGCCGACCTACTGTGAAAACCTAAAGAACGGAGTGCTTGTTGGAAAAGGCGTGGGGCCAGGGGCCCAGCGGAAGACGTAAACTGCAAGAGCTCATGGGCTTCTTTAGGTTGAACAGGAGGACCGGCCTAAGGGCCGTAGGGCGCGCCAGCGCTTCGGGCGACGTTGCGCCGGAGCCCGACAGCCTTTCTTTTGAAAAAGCCTACAAGAGCATTGACTTTGACCTCCAGATTGTTGCATACCCTCCTTAGGCGCTATTGCAGAACCCGCTCCGTCGGCCCGAGGTCGAGCGAGAACGCCGAGGGCAAGGAGGCCGAAGCAGGCGATTCAAAGGCCAGAATCGCCGATGCAGGCCGACACAGCCCTTC
>Ga0114922_10004604_pt1 | contig 12791 bp, 10 predicted proteins | sample AartaG_FD_100975 | JGI IMG/M metagenome (GOLD analysis project Ga0114922, IMG submission 100975) | Deep subsurface microbial communities from Aarhus Bay to uncover new lineages of life (NeLLi) - Aarhus_00045 metaG | ecosystem: Environmental > Aquatic > Marine > Oceanic > Sediment | place... | reverse complement strand
GGTTCACTGGAGGACCTGTTCAGGATCAAGAACTCCTTCCCTGACCTCTGCGTCATGCGGAAGGATTTCATTCTCGATGAGGATGATATCACGGTTTCCTACAGGGCAGGGGCAGATGCAATACTCCTCATTGCCTCCATGCATGACGCAGGCACACTGGGCAGACTGTATCGCAGGGCAAAGAGCCTCGGTCTCGAGGTTCTCCTTGAAGTACACGACCGCGAGGACCTCAGTAAGGCAGCTTTGGTGCAGCCTGATATAACGGGAATAAACAGCAGGAACTTAGCGACCTTTCGTATTGATCCGGCAGTCCCTCTTGCCCTTAAAAAATCCATAGACTGGAGTACCCGTACGGTTTTTGAATCAGGTATACGCTCCACCGAGGATGCGGCAGTTGCCCTGTCCGGCGGTTTTACAGGAATGCTCATCGGCGAAGGTGCGATGAGGGATACAGACCTCATCGGACGGATAACCGCCCTCGAGCGGGAAGGCATTGGAGATTTCTGGTACCGCCTCTTCTCCTCCATGGCTGAAGGAAAGCCGCTGGTGAAGATATGCGGAATCACCAGGGAACGGGATGCCCGGCTCGCCGCGGAACTGGGTGCCCATGTACTTGGTTTCATATTTGCCGATTCACCCAGATGTGCGGATCCCGGACTTCCCGAAAGAATCACCGACCTCAAACAGCTCAAGGTGGCAGTCGTGGTGCATGGGGAAGAGGACCGGTCGATCGATAGCGCCGTGAACAGGCTTCTGTCGGAAGGATGCATAGATGCCCTGCAGTTTCATGGTGATGAGCACCCGGACAACTGCTACAGGGCGGCCTTTCCCTATTACAAGGCCCTGCGGATCGGGGGAGATGAGGATGTGGAGCGTATCGACTCCTTCCACTGCCCCCGGGTCCTGGTCGATGCCTTCGTTCCCGGAAAACCCGGGGGCACAGGGCAGAGGATATCGACAAAACTCATCGAGTCTGTCCGCAGGCTGCACCCTCTTTGGCTGGCAGGGGGCATCGGACCCGATAACGTTGCAGAGATTATCAGCTCCTTTGAGCCGGAACTCATCGACGCCTCGAGCAGGCTTGAATCCGAACCCGGGACCAAGGACTCTAGCATCATGGTACAATTCTTCAAGGAAATCGAAGGCATATGCAAGATCACCGGTTCTTATAGCATGGATACAGATACATGAACCCCATCGTAATGAGGAGAAGCAGGTGAAAGGGATATACAACGACTATTTCGGTGATTTCGGCGGTCGTTACGTTGCCGAGATACTGAGGACACCCCTCGATGAACTCGAGATAGCCTGGCGAGAGAGCATGGATAGCGATGCATACTGCTCAGAACTACAGGACCTTCTGGTCTCCTATGCGGGACGACCGACACCTCTTCTCTTTGCACAGAACGCAACCCACAGCTGCGGTGGCGCCCAAATCTATATCAAGCTCGAAGGCCTTGCAAACACGGGAGCCCACAAGATCAACAATGCGCTGGGCCAGGCGCTGCTCGCCAAGCGCATGGGTAAGGAAAGAATCATTGCTGAAACAGGAGCCGGCCAGCATGGTGTGGCGACCGCGGCTGCCTGCGCAAAGCTCGGCCTGAAGTGCCGTGTGTACATGGGTGAAATAGACATGTGGCGGCAGCGGCCCAACGTTTTCTGGATGGAGCTCTTCGGGGCCGAGGTCGTTCCCGTTGTTTCGGGCTCCAAAACGCTCAAGGATGCTATCAACGAGGCTCTCAGGGACTGGGCGGGAAGCTTCACATCCACCCACTACCTCATCGGTTCAGCCCTGGGGCCCTCACCCTACCCCGATATGGTCCGGGAGTTCCAGTCAGTCATTGGCAGAGAGGTTGAGGAGGAGATGGTAAGACTGGGCCTGGAAGTCGAGGCGCTCATCGCCTGCGTGGGCGGAGGGTCCAATGCAATCGGGTTCTTCGCGCCTTTTCTTGGCCGTGAGAAACCGCGCCTCGTCGGGGTTGAGGCTGGCGGCAGAGGCTCAGGCCCGGGAGAACACGCTGCGAGGATGGGGGGCTTCGGCAGACCCGGTATTGTACACGGCTACAAATCTCTGTTCCTGCTCGACGATGACGGGCAGGTCGGGAAAACACACTCCATATCGGCCGGTCTTGATTATCCAGGAATCGGTCCACAGCTCGCCAGATTGGGGCAGGATGGCCGTATCGAATTCACCAGTGCGAGCGACGATGAATCGCTTGCAGCGGTTCGGTTCTTTGCCTCCCATGAAGGCCTCATATTCGCCCTCGAATCAGCACATGCGGGAGCAGCGGCACTGGAAATGGCACCTGAACTGCCCGAAAACCGGGCGATTATTGTCCACATGTCCGGACGCGGAGACAAGGACCTCTTCATACTGGCAAAGCAGCTTGCCGGAAAAGGCTGGAGAGATTTTCTCCTGCAGGAAGGAAGAGAAGATGAAGCATAGGCTGATGACTCATATGGTGGCCTATTATCCCGATGGGGCCAGTTCAATGGAAGTCGCCGCTGCCATGATAGACGGAGGGAGTACCTATCTGGAGATACAGTTCCCCTTCAGCGACCCAACAGCAGACGGGCCTGCCATTCAGACTGCCTGTACACAAGCCCTTGAAAATGGATTCAAGGTCAGGCGCGGGTTCGAGCTTGTAAGCAGTATTCGTGCGATATCCGACACCCCCATCTTCATCATGTGCTACGGGAACACCCTGTTCCACAGCGGTGTTGAAGCCTTTATCGATAGCTGCGCGCAGCAGGGGGTACAGGGGCTCATCGTTCCTGACCTGCCCTTTGACTATGATGAAGACCTGTTCCGCCTGTCAGAGAAGTATGGTATGAGTGCCGTACCTGTGGTTGCTCCCACCATAGGGCCTCAGCGGCTGGAATCCATACTCCATTCTGAGCCACGCTTCCTGTACGCTGCGCTCAGAAAGGGTATAACGGGAAAGGTCACAGAGATAGGAGACGACAACATCGGGTTTTTACGAAGGATCAGCACTGCCACCGGTAAGAGGGAGATCAGGATTCTTGCAGGTTTCGGGATTTCTCATCGAGAGCAGATAGATCTTCTTGCACCCCATGTGCACGCCTCAATCGTGGGCTCAGCTTTTGTGCGAACAATCATGGAGAATAGGGGAAAGGGCGTCTATGCGGCAGTGAAACACAAGATGGAGGAGCTCATATAAACTCCTCATCGATCCAGGCCCGTATCTCGTCCCGCACCTCTCTGAAGCCCTGTAGTATTTCAGCATCACTTCCTTCCGTGCACGACGGGTCGCGAAAGCTCCGGTGAATCACCCTTCTTCCCGGGAAAAAGGGACAGGACTCACGCGCATTGTCACACACGGTTACAACTGTATCGAAAGTCTCTCCCTGAAACTCTTCAACCGTTTTAGAACGATGCCCGCTTGTATCGATACCGATATCGGCAAGTGCGCGCACTGCATAGGGATGCACGCGGGTCGCCTCGATACCGGCGCTGTATCCCCTGAAACTGTCACCGCGGAAGTGATTCAAGAGCCCCTCCGCCATCTGTGAACGGGCGGAATTGTGGGTGCAGATAAACAGTACCGATTGTTTCAAGCAACCTTCTCCTCTCTCTCCTTCTTTCGCCTGCAGTGCGGAAGATCAAGATGACACTCCTTGAAAAGATGGCAGGTTCTCTTGCTTATGGCAACGAGCATGAGCATGACAGGCACTTCAATGAGCACACCGACAACGGTCGCAAGGGCGGCACCCGAAGAGAGTCCGAAAAGCGTAGCTGCCGTTGCTATGGCCACCTCGAAATGATTCGATGCCCCGATCATTGATGCAGGAGCTGCATCATGATAGGAGAGCTTGAGCAGCTTGGAAAAAATGAAATAACCGAGTCCGAAGATAAACACGGTCTGTATAAATAGTGGAATAGCTATCCAGACTATGGTCAGCGGGTTTGCGATGATCACTTCACCCTTGAAGGAGAAGAGGAGAACGAGCGTCAGGAGCAGTGCCCCTATACTGACTGGTGTGAGCACATGGAGGAACTTCTTGTTAAACCAATCGAGCCCCTTGCTGGCCAGTATCCACTTCCGCGTGAAATATCCGGCAAGAAGGGGAAGCCCCACATAGACCGTGACGGAAAAGAGTATGGTACGCCAGGGAATAGGCATGGCATTGACGCCGAGCAGAAATCCTCCGAGCGGGGCGTACAGGACAAGCATGGTCAGCGAGTTTATGGCCACCATGACGAGCGTCAGCCCGTCATTTCCCTTTGCCAGATAGCTCCACATAAGCACCATGGCGGTACAGGGCGCAATGCCGAGTAGAATGGCCCCCGAAACATAACTCCGCCAGAGCTCTACCTCCTGCCCTGTTTTCAGGATTTCAGTGCCGGGAATGAATCGTCTGAATAGAACACCCAGGAAAAGTGTTGCGATGAGATACATGGTGAAGGGCTTGATTGCCCAGTTGATTACAAGCGTCATGCCGACCGGCTTCGGGGACCTGGCTGCCCTGATAACCTCTGCAAAATCGATCTTCACCATGATCGGATACATCATGAAGAAGAGGCAGATGGCAATTGGTATCGATACCTGATATACGGACATTGAATCGAGACGTGTAGCCACACCCGGCGCGGTCTTGCCGAGCAGTATGCCTGCACCAATGCACATAAACACCCAGAGCGGTAAATACTTCTCGAATATGGAAAGCCTTCTCTCCTCCTGCATCGATTAAGCCTCCTCATCACCAAAAGGTGTGTGTATCTGTGCAGAAAAATAGAATGATAGACCATGGATGTCAACGAAAAGGGAGGCTTATGCGGGGAGCACCTTCTCAAGCCCTCCAATGAGGCCCTGCACATACAGATTGTAATCATCGATTTCAGAACGGGGGAGGCGGAATCCGATAGCCCCCTCATGGCCGCCTCCGTTCTCTATGGAGAAGAGCGTGAGCATCTCCCGCAAATCGTACTTCTTGTATGCCTGGCTCCTCCGCATGCGGAACTGTATAAGGTCTGAAAGCCCGGGTTTATCGTAATAGGAAACGAGACTCAGTCTGCCGCTTTCCTCAGCAAGTTCATTTGCAACCGCCCGTACAACATTTACCACCGTTTGCTCGTCTACATTGCGAAAGAGTTTTTCCGTATCGCCCTCGTCGAGTGCGACCCAGCCGATGGACTGGGAAAACTGCTTCCGGTCCATAAAGTATCGATAACTGTGGTCTTCCTTTGTCGAGAGTCGGTGCAATTCCTTAAAGATTTCGTCCATGTTCTTGAAGTTTGATTCTTTGACCGTCTCCTCAGCGAGGAGGTTGTTGAGCATGGAACTGAAAATGTGGTATAACTTCTTCTCCCGCCGTGACTTAAGAAACTGACCCATGTTGGTATCACCGATAATTCCGGTGAGTATGGCAAGTATGACATTGCGGGAAAGGACCTCGTTGATCTGGAATTGATCAACAAGTCCCCGTCGGTTCCTCATTTTAAGAGCGAGATGTCCAACGAGCTCGCTCGAGGAGGTGGCATCGGTAACCAGACAGTAGCCCTGATCACCGATATAGGTCGAGTCGGCACCGATATGGTGATCGATTTCGATCTTTAGTACCGCCGGGTCTTCAAAGAGCTTCTCAATCATGCGGTTGCGCTCAATCATGGAAGGTTTCGGCGTATCGCATATGACTATTGTGTCAATGCTGTCTTCAAAGCTCTCGCATGCATCGACGAGGGTGATTGAATTGTATCGGCAGATATTAAAAAGATACTGAAAGTGTTCGTGCACCTTCTCACCGAGACAGATCTCGGCATCCTTGTACATTTTTCCAAGAAGGAGTGAGAAGGCAACCATAGAGGCAATGCAGTCTTCATCGGGATTGCGGTGACCCAGAAGCAGGAATTTATTCCTCGTAAGCATGGCGTCAATGATATTTTCGATAACCCTGTTCTTTTCATAAATAGTGGTGATAGGAACTTTCTTCATGTATGGTCCCTCCATCGATGAAAGCACTCACATGCGCAATACCAGGACTGCCCGACCTAGCTGTCTGCGGCACAGACAACTCTGTTTCTGCCAAGCTCCTTCGCCCTGTACAGTGCCTCATCTGCCTTTTTCATCAGAGCGGGCAGGTTATTCGCGTGGGTTGGGAAAGCTGCTATGCCCTGCGAAGTGGTTACCCGGGTCAGTGTGCCGCCACGATGCTGCAGCGTCTCGACCTGCTCCATCTCATCACAGACCATCTGCGCTAGGCTTCTCGCTTTCTCGATTCCCGTGTGCGGCAGGAGAATGGTGAACTCATCACCGCCGTAGCGGGCCAGGATATCCCTCTCTCTGAGATGCCTCTTAAAAATCTCGACCGCTGAGAGCAGAATCTCGTCGCCCACTTCATGACCATAGGCATCGTTGATCGACCTGAAGTGGTCCAGGTCGACCATAACGACAGAGAGCGGGCTTCCACCTTCCCTTGCTCGGTGTATCTGATTCTCCAGAGCATCATCGAGGAAGTGGCGGTTGTATACGCCGGTCAGCTCATCGGTTATTGCACGTTTGCGGGCCCTTTTCCCCCACACCACCATGTCGGAGAGGAACTCACCGGTGCTGCGTAAACGGCGTGTCGTAATATTTGACATCCTGTACATGATCTTTATGGCAAGCGACGGCGAATCCTTTATGAGTCTGTAGAAATCCCTACCCATGAGCGCGTAGAGGCTGCTCTGCTCACTGGCGTAACAGGTGGCAGAGCGGGGAGCATTCTCGAAAATGGACATTTCTCCAAAAAAATCTCCAGGCAAAAACTCGGTGATGTCCTTTTCCCGGCCGTCATGCAGTGTGATTGCAACCCGTATCTTCCCGGAACGGACGATGTAGAGCTCATGGCCCTCATCCCCCTGCCTGAACAGCGTTCCGGCCTCATCGACATGGATTGTACGAAGAAACTCTATTATAGATTCAATCTCTTCATCGCCGAGAAGGGAGAAGAGCTCAACCTGTTTCAGGAATTCAACAGCTTCTCGCGCCATCTAGCGTACCTCCACCGCGTCGCCGGCATGGAGAACACAATTACCGCCGGCTTCCTGCGCCATGAACATCAGTTCAAAGGCACTCTGTATCAGTTCCATATTCGTTTTGCCATCACGGGAATAGAGGGCAACCCCTGTACTTACGGTTATGGGTTCGTACGCTTCTCCCACCAGTTTCCCCATGTCGATTGAACCCATCGCCTTTCCGATGTCCCGTGCCAGATTCCGGGACCGTTCAATCCCTGCAGCCGGCAGAATGACCGCAAATTCATCTCCCCTGTACCGTGCGGCCAACCCTTCACTGCCTGCCGCATCGAGCAGTGTCTGCGCCATGACCCGCAATACTCGGTCTCCCGTTTCATGTCCGAATCGATCGTTGATATGTTTGAATCTGTCCGGCTTTACCATGATGAGTGCTGTTCCTTCTCCATATCCGGATAGAAGTTCGGAGAAATCCTCCTCGAGGTAGGTGCGGTTGTACAGGCCTGTCAGCTTATCGGTGTGCAGCTGTCTCCGCAGGTCCTGTACCCAGGGTGCATTCTCAGAGATGAGCTTGTTCGTATCACGGATACGCCGGGCAATAACAACGAGCAGGCTGTGAAGCACGGGAGCGAATATTTTCGCGTGCCTCCGAAGCAGGTCTTCGAGCAGAAAGTCCTTGCCTGGAAACTGGAGAAGCACTGTTTCTGTTAGTGCAGTCGCCACTGTGGACCTGGAAGCTTCATCGAACAGTTCGAGGTCACCGAAAGTTTCACCGGCTATGAAACGCGCGATGTCCCTGTCTCCCTCAGCATGATGCTTGGTGATGAGCACCTCGCCGTTCTTGATGACAAAGAGTTCCTCCCCCCGGCTGTTATCATCGAAAATGACTTCACCCGTGCCATATTTGTAATACCTGCTGTAACGGGCCACTGTATCCAGCGCTCTCTGTGAAAGCTCGGAAAAAATAGGTACCTGTTTGAGCAGTTCAGCTTTACCCGGCATATATGCCCCCGCATTCCATGTATGATACTAATATAGCGCGATTTGCCAGAAAGTTACGAAAGTACCAGAGCGACAGTCACTTTATTATTTATGTAACCGCCTCAAGTTGCAAGAACTTTTCCACAGCAGCAGGGTGGCCGGAACAGTGTTTCCTGTTGTCAGGTAAGAATACTCATAGTATGCTTAGGTGTCATGAGCAGCCTTGTGTGGATTGAACTCGACAGGGAAGCCCCTGACCACAATGTACGTGAACTGAAGGCCTGTGCAGGCGATGGTGTACAGTTCTGTGCTGTGGTGAAATCCAACGCCTATGGCCACGGTGTGGCTCAGATGGTGAAGCTCCTTCCCTCGTCCGACTGGTTTGCCGTAAACTCACTCGAGGAGGGACTCGAACTCAGGGAGCTGGGGGTTCAGAAACCGGTGCTCCTGCTCGGCCATGTACCGCTGAACCGCCTGCGCGAGGCTGTGGAGTCAGACCTCCGCCTCACGGTATACAACCGTGAAACCATCGATGCACTTGCGAAGCTGCACGATGAAAAACCCGCACGGGTGCACCTGAAAGTGGAAACAGGAACGGGACGGCAGGGGATCCAGGTCGAGGAAATCGGCAGCTTTGTCGAAGGGATAGTGAGGGCAGAGGGGGTTAAACTCGAAGGCCTTTCAACACATTTTGCCAATATAGAAGACACGCTCAATCACGAATATTCAGAGCATCAGCTCTCACTCTTTCACCGGGCACTTCAAATCCTCGACAGCATGAAACTCACCCTTCCCATCGTACACACCGCATGCACGGCAGCGAGCATTCTCTTTCCCCAGACACACTTCAACATGCTTCGCGCAGGCATCGGCATATACGGCCTCTGGCCCTCAAGAGAGACCTTTATCTCGGCAAAAATGGGAGCGGGCAGCGTACCCGATCTGCGCCCTGTCCTGACCTGGAAAACGAAAATTGCGCAGATCAAGGTCCTGCACGAGGGAAGTTATATTGGATACGGCTGCTCCTACAGAGCGACGAGGCGCACAACCATGGCTGTCCTTCCCATCGGATATGCCGACGGGTATGATCGGAGGCTGGGGAACAACGCCTATGTCCTCGTACATGGAAAACGGGCCCCGGTCATCGGGAGGGTATGCATGAACCTCACCATGATCGACATTACCGACATCGAGGGCGTGGGCCTAGAGGACGAGGTGGTTCTTCTGGGGACCTGTGAAAAAGAGACTATCTCTGCAGAGACCATGGCAGGATGGGCCGGCACGATCAACTACGAGATCGTAACCCGGATAAACCCTTTCCTGGAAAGACGCATCATTTAAGTAAAATAAAGATCAACGAGTGATCTGTTCACACCCGGCGCTCCGAACAGCGGCAGGTTTCGGGTGCGCATGGTGTTGTCGAGGTCCTGCACATCCTCTCTCGATATCTCCCTGATCTCTCCGATTGCCAGCGCCGCAACAAGAGATTGAGACGTCACTTCAAGTATCTCGATGAGTTCGAGGGTTCGGTATATGCCCTCGGGGCTCATGATGACCAGTCCGTGATTTTCCATGAGAAAGGCATTGTATTTTCTGAGATAGGGCAGGAAATTATCGGCCAGTTTCTGCGTGAGCGGCTCTCCGTAGGGAACCACCGGGACCGGTCCTACTTCAGTGGATGTTTCGGGGAAGGTCGGCCGCATGAGCCAGTTGTTACCCTCAGCGATGGCAAAGGCATTGGTGTAGGGAGGGTGGCAGTGTATCACCGATGAAATATCCGGCCGTTGCCCAAAGAAGTTCAGGTACATGGGCGTTTCACCGGTGGGTTTTCGCTCACCTTCAATCCTCTTTCCTTCGAGATCGATGAATACCAGGTCCTCTATCCTGATATCTCCCTTGTTCAGTTTGGTAGGGGTAATGAGGATCAGGTCTTCCTCCAGGCGCCATGCCAGATTCCCACCATGACTGGTTACATACATGTTTTCACTGAGTCTCCTGCACACCTGCAGAAACTCCTTCATCTGATGTTCATACTTTTCAGCGTAACTCATTGTTCTCCCTTTTCGTTCGCTATTCGTTTAAGAAAATCCTCCTCATACACCAGGGCAGTCCCAAGCTTTCGAGCTTTTTCATACTTGCCTCCAGGATTCTCCCCCACGAGCAGATGGGAAGTGCTCCCAGTCACGCTCGAGACGACCCTGCCTCCGCGTCGTTTCACCTCTTCCATGGCCCTGTCCCGGGGTTTGAAATGGCTGAAGTTACCCGTCACACACCAGACCTGGCCATGAAATATCTGGGAAACGTCATCCTTCTCGCGGGATGTCGTCAGGCGAAAGGTCAGCCCAGCCTTACGCAGCCGATCGATCATGTCAAGGATAAATGGGTCCCTCAGCTGATCGATGAGCTTCTGTGCTGTCTTGGGACCAATCCCCTGAATCCGGGTGAAGAGTTCAGGGTCCTGCCGGTGGGATGCTTCGATGAGTTTGTCGATCGAATCATACCCTCCCTCGATAAGAAGCTCCACTATCTTCGGCCCGACCTCGTCAAGTCCCAGCGCTGTGAGAACCACGACGAAGGGCTGCTGCCTACTCTTCTCTATTCCTTCCCGCAGCAACATCACCTTTTTCTCGCCGAATCCCTCCACATCGATGAGGCGGTCGGGGTCAACAGTGTAGATGTCCGGTATGTCTTTGATGAGCCCCATGTCGAGCAGTGCCCTGATCGTCTCAGAACCGAGGTTTGAGATATCCATCTGCCCTCTGGCGGCAAAAAAGGTGATTCTGCCGAAAACCCGGGCGGGACAGCCCAGGTTTGGACAGAAATGATGTGCTCCGTCACGCACAAGGCGGGTGGAGCACACAGGGCAGTTGTCGGGAAGCACAAAGGCCCCATTCCCTGCATCATTCTTCTCCAGCACATCTTCAACCGCCGGTATCACGTCGCCCCGCTTGCTCACACTGACCCGATCACCTATGGCTGCATCGAGACCGAGTATATAATCCTGATTGTGGAGCGTCACGTTACTCACCGTACTCCCGGCAATCCAGACCGGCGCTATGCGTGCCACCGGTGTTATTCTGCCCGTACGTCCCACCTGCACCTCAATATTCTCGATCGTCGATACCGCTTGCGGCGCCTCAAACTTGTACGCCATGGCCCACCTTGGGTGATGCGCAGTGAAGCCCATACGTTCCCGCTGTGCATACTCGTTAACCTTCACCACATAGCCGTCAATCTCATAGGGAAGAAGTTCTCTCCTCTCCAGCTGTTCCTGAATAAAGGAGGGAAGCCCTTTGACATCCCCCCGCAACCATGCATGATCCTTGAATATAGAATCATAGCTGGTCTGTAAGAAGTCTCGAGAAAAGAATCCTATATTATCACTGATCAAGAAACCCAGGCCCGAGAGCCGGTGCAGCACATGGATATGTTCCTGCGTATCAGATTCAGCATTCAGCCCCTCATACACGAAGGACCTGAGGGGTATGGCGGCAACTTCCATGCTGCGCTTTCTCCTTAGATTTCCTGCAGCAAAATTCCTCGGGTTGGCATAGATATTTCCCGTTGCCTCGTTGAATTTTTCAAAATCGAGCTTCTCGATGTAGATCTCACCGCGGAATACCGAAGTAACCGGTTCGCGGAGCCGGAGTGGGATATCACGGATAGTCCGTACGTTCTCCGTTATATCGTTACCCACATAGCCGTCACCGCGCGTGACGGCTCTCACGAGCAGCCCTTCCCGGTAGTGGAGCACTATAGTGGAACCGTCCACCTTCTCCTCAACTACAAAGGAGAGTGTACCCCCCCCATCCCTTTCAGCCTTCCCAATCCATTCCTCAAGGTCATCGGTGGTGTAGACCTTTTCGAGACTGAGCATGGGAGTCGGGTGTGCCACTTCCGGAAAATCGTTGTCCAGGTCAGAGCCGACTCGTTTGGTTGGACTGTCGGGAGACGCAAATTCGGGGTAGTGTCGCTCCAGTTCTTGGAGCTCATCGAACAGCACGTCATACTCTCCGTCGCCTATTTCGGGCTGCGCATCTCTGTAGTAGAGGTCCTGATTCCTCGTCACCTCCGCCAGAAGGTAGGCCATTCTCTCCTTAGCCTGCTTCCTCTCCATTGATTGTCTCCCGGTACCTCCCCCCATAATATATAAGGTGGCTGTCGAGTTTTCAACTGGTCATGAACTGAAGTCGAAACAAAGCGGTGGCAACTTTCTTACAGGAAGCATCGTACAGGTGCGGACAGTTTACCCCGTACAGCGATTCGCGAAGACAATGTCCTACAGCCGTGGACGCTGCACGGAGAAGTAGAAGGTGGTTCCCCCGCCCTGCCTGCTCTCGATCCACACAGTGCCGTTCAGAAGCTGTACTGCCTTCTTCACGAATGCAAGACCGATTCCGTGGCCGCCGGAGACCTCCCTTCCTTCACCCCGTTCGTATAAATTGAAAATCTTCCGCTGCTCCTCATCGGAAAGTCCGGGGCCGTTGTCCCGCACAAAGAAGTGATAGGCATACTCCTCCCTGTGCACGCCTATTTCGATGATCAGTCTGGGAAGTGTGTCGTGTGCATATTTGAGACTGTTCTGAATGAGGTTGAGCAGGATATGATGAAAAAGATGACGGTCATAGCGTATGACGGGCACGCGTTTCGGGTGAAGCACCTTTGCATTTCTCTCCTCGATTTCTCCACTGAGAAGTGTGAGCACCTCATGCAGTATACCGAGCGGATTAAACTCATCAATAACTATCTTACTGTGCTGCAGCCTGCCGTATTCGAGCAGCCGCCGTACGAACTGGAGCATATCCCTGCTGTTTTCCTCGATTCTCTGCAGATACCC
>Ga0114922_10004603_pt1 | contig 12793 bp, 8 predicted proteins | sample AartaG_FD_100975 | JGI IMG/M metagenome (GOLD analysis project Ga0114922, IMG submission 100975) | Deep subsurface microbial communities from Aarhus Bay to uncover new lineages of life (NeLLi) - Aarhus_00045 metaG | ecosystem: Environmental > Aquatic > Marine > Oceanic > Sediment | place: Aarhus... | reverse complement strand
CGAGGAATACAAAAAAAATGATCCCTATTACACGGATGTCTTCGACCATAGCAGCATGAGGCTGGAATTTTGGAAAGATCTAGACAGGGATCTCTGGATAGAGGAGGCATAACGATGAAAAGAAGGGAATTCTGTAAAACCGTTCCTTGTGCCGCATTAGCAGCAATATGTCCTGCTACCATGCAAGGAAAAAATTCCAATGAACTTTCAATCAAGGAGACGAGCATGTCAGAGACAATCACATCGGTGCAAGCAAAAGTGATAAAAGGATCCTGTGCCTTGCATAAAATCGGGGATATGGCAGAATTCAAAGAGTCGGGAGTTAAGGGGAAAATCTGTATCCATGCGCTTTATAGCATGATGCCTGCGGTATTCGCCATGTTGTTCGACGCCCAGTTTCCCTGGCTCAAGGATAAGGATACAAAAACGCACGCCTGTCCTGATGCTAACAATCCGGTCGTTTTCGAAATCACGAGAATCCGTGAAGAATAAAAAATGAATTCGATCTATAAGTTTGGCTTAAAGTTCAAGTAATCTAGCGGCATTCCCGCTATAAATATTGGCCTTTTCTCCGGGAGAAATATTCAATTTTTCTATGCTGCTCACCATCTTCTCCAGGCTTCCGATCTTGTGGGGATAATCGCTACCCGCCACAAAATGATCAGCGCCAGCAAAACTTAGGGCAAACTCCAGGGCGTTGACATCAAAATTGACTGAATCGTAATAGAATTCCTTTAAATATTCGCTCGGAGGTTTGGTGATATTCGCCCTGCACTCTTCAAAGGCAAAAAATCCACGATCAAGCCGTTCTGCAAGATAAGGGATGGCCCCACCTAAGTGCCCTAGGACCCATCTGATTCCAGGACATTTTTCGACCACACCGCTGAAAACCAGTTTCGCCGCCGCCAATGTGGTATCAAACGGAAAGCCGACCAACGGCATGAGCCAATATTCTGTCATGGCTTCCACACCGACAGGAAAAGACGGATGGATATAAAGCACAGCATTTAGATCGTGGGCTTTTTCGTACAAAGGCCAAAATCGCTGGTCGCTTAAGGCTATCCCGTTGACGTTGCTGTGAAACATGACTCCCTTGAATCCTAATTCGTTAAAGGCGCGCTCCATCTCAGCAACCGACGCCTCAGGATCGTTCAATGGTAATGTAGCCAAAGCAGAAAATCGCTCCCCTCTCTCCTTCATGATCTTCGAAAGGCTGTCATTCACTAGACGGGCCAAATCAACTGATCGTTCTGGAGACTCGACATGAGTACCAGGGGTCGTGAATGAGAGAATCTGTTTGTCTACTCCTGTCTTTTCTAAAACCTCTGCGCGATACTCGATATCTCTGTGTCCACGAACAACGATATTGTAGTCTCCGGGATAGTGGAGAAGCGGATTGTTATCCGAATCAAAGGTCACCTCGACATTGCTTGGTCCGGTCTGTATGGCTTCCAAGTACTCCGGCGGATAGAAATGATTATGAAAATCGATTATATTCATGGATTAATTTCCTCTCTGCGCATCTTTTTTGACCACAAATAATACATCGGGAGGCCGACCAGCACAAGGGAAAGGCCAAACAAACTCTCCTTCGGATCGGACAAAATCTGATTCACGACTATGGCGAAGGAGGCAATGATAAAAAGTGCCGGGACAACAGGATATCCCCACACACGATAGCCTTGAACAATCCCTGATTTTTTCCTCAGGACAAATAGCCCGATTGCCATCAATCCAAAAAAAATCCATTCTGTGTAAATCACCCGGGTAAAAAGAATTCGGTATGTGCCTGTGGCCACGAGCACAGAGGACCATACCGCCTGCAGGAAAATCGCTTTGTAGGGAGTTTTATAACGAGAATGTATTTTGCCTACCCATCGGAATAACAATCCATCTTGGGCCATCGCATAATAAACGCGTGGACCGCAAAGGATGATACCGCTCAAAGCCCCAAACGTGGAAAAGATAACCAGAGCAGACATGAAGGCGCCTCCTCCGAATCCGACGAGGGCATTGGCTGCATCAGCAGCGATTCTATTGGAAGATGCGACAGAATCGAGTGGCAATATATACATGTATACTGCGTTCAATGCGATATAACACAGAGTAACGATCAATGTTCCCAACATTAAAGCTCGGGGTATCGTTTTCCGAGGATTTATTGTTTCTTCGGAATTGTACGTGACCATGTGCCATCCACCGAATGCGAACAAACCGGCAACCAGGGCAAGAAAAAAACTGTTTAGAGAGAAGCCACTTTGCACAATATCGCCGGTTGCAAAGTGCTCAGGGACACGGGAGCCGAGAGCAAAACCAACTACGATAATGATAAGGATAGCTATGATTTTTCCCAGGGTAAAAAAAGTCTGAAGGGTACTGCCCTGTTTGACACCAATATAATTGATGGCTGAAAGAATGAAAATGACAACAATAGAAACGACGCGGATCATGACATCGTTCAACGGGAAAAAATAGGAGACATAGCGGGAAAAAATGACCGAAATGGCCGCAATAATCCCGGAATGAACACTCCAAAACATGGCCCAACCCCATAAGAATCCGATCGAAGGAGAAAAGGCCTCTTTTAAATAGACATAGACTCCCCCAGATTGGGTGAACATGGAGGCCATTTCCGCACACACCAGGGCGCCGAAGAACGTCAAGAGACCGGCTATCAGCCAAATCAGAAAAACGCCTTTAATCGAGTTGATCTGTCCCGTTATCTCAGAAGGCTGCACAAAAATCGAGGCTCCGATGATGGTTCCGACAACCATGGCTGTTGCATGAGGCAATCCAATGGCCCGACGCAGTTGGATGTTTTTTTTGTTATTGTCAGTCCTCATCTGGTGTCTTACAAGCTTCTACCATACGAGGAAAAGGAAATCAAACTCGCCTACAGGCGTTATTCGTACTTCAAACTTTCTGCAGGATTGGTCAATGCGGCTTTGGCTGTATGGACGGTGACAGTGCCGAGTGCGATTAATAGCGCCAGAAACGACGATAAAAGGAAAATCCAGATCTGGATGCCGGTGCGATAGGCAAATCCCTGAAGCCACTGGGACATGGCAAAATAGGCCACAGGCCAGGCGATAATATTTGCCACGATCACCCATTTGGCGAATTCTTTGGAAAACATCAGGACCAGCCGAGGGATCGAGGCTCCGAGTACCTTGCGGATGCCGATCTCTTTTGTCCGTTGCTCTGTTAGATAACAGGCTAAGCCAAAAAGGCCCAAACAAGAAATAAAAACCGCAAAAATGGCAAAATAACCTAAGATCTTTTTAAAGCTATTTTCTGTCCTGTACATGCCGTCGAAATCTGCATCGAAAAATCTGTAATTAAAAGGATAGTTCAGTTCTAATCGGTTCCAGATCCCTTCGAAATCCTTCAAAGCATCCTTGAGATTTGTGGGTTGGATTTTTGCATAAAGATAGGTCTGCCCTTCTTCTGCAAACCTCAGCACAAGCGGCCCGACTGGTGAATGGAGAGACTCATAGTGATAATCTTTAACCACCCCGATTACAGGTCCCTTTTCGTCAAAGACTTCGATCTCTTGGCTCAAAGGATTCGCAAATCCCATCTGCAGGACAGCAGTCTCATTCAGGATATAATTATTCTCATCCAAGGAATATTCTTTTGAAAAAAACCGTCCTTCTGCCAATTCCAATCCGAATGTTTCCAGATAGTCATATCCCACATCCGTGAAGGCAAGCCGGGCATATCGGGTGTTGTCCGGGCTATGCCAATCCGTCGAACTTATGTGAGTGAATGGCCTTTTCGATGCAGATGTCACATGGGAAACATAGGATAGATCGAGGAGATCGGTCTTCATCACGTCATACTTTTGCTGGAGGTTTTGTGTCAATTCCATGGAAACGATATGCTCGTATTCGAACCCTAGTTTTCTATGTCGCAAAAAATCCATCTGTGCATAGACGATGGCCGTCCCAATGATGAGGACGATCGAGATGGAAAACTGGGCTACCACGAGAAATTTGCGCGCAAAGGACTGAAAATTGGATCCGGATGCCCATTTCCCACGAAACATCTCGACTGGTTTAAATGAGGAGAGCAACAACGCAGGATAACTTCCTGAGATAAATCCTGCTGCAAATACGATTCCTAGGACAACCAGAAAAAATCCATAATTCCCGGAAAAATCCAACTGCAATTCTTTGCCCGAAAGTCCATTGAAGACTGGCAAGAGGAGCTCGATCAGGATGAATGCCAGCACCAACGCCACAAGGGTTATCAGGATAGATTCCCCATAAAACTGTTTGATGATATCTTTTCGAGAAGCACCGACAACTTTCCTCATCCCGATCTCTTTGATCCGTTTTCCAGATTGGGTTGTGCTCAGGTTCATGAAATTGATACACGCGATCAACAAGACAAAAATGGAGATGATCGAGAAAAGATAAACATTTCTAATATCCCCTGTCCTCCCCATGGCACCGATGCCCGACGAGTGCAAATGGATGTCTTTCACAGGGAATAAAATCAATTCAAGATTATCTGAATCTTCGACTTTTGAGTGGAGATATGCGGACAATCTATCTTTCTCGATCATGGAACTCTCTGGATAGAGTTGCACATAGGTATCGATGAAAAAGCGATCCCATTGTTCCAAATCCCATCCAAACTCTTCGAGAAATTCGACGGGTACGAGCATATCGAAACGCAAATGGGAATTGAGCGGGGTATCTTCTATCAACCCGGTGACTTTAAAATCAAATCGTCCTGCAAAAGTGAGCGTTTTTCCGATCGGATCCTCTGCCCCGAAATATTTTTGGGCTTGCGATTCTGTAAGGACCGTGGACTTGGGGGAGGACAGAGCTGTTTGTGGATTTCCCTTAATCAGGGAGAAAGAAAAAATTGTCAAGAACTGCGGATCCACAAAAGCCACATCATCTTCCAAAGACTTCTTGTCGCCATATTTGACCACTAAGTTTCCCGGTTCATAGTACCTAGTGGCAGCGACGATCTCAGGAAATTCTTGTTCCAGAGCTGGTGCAAGCGCTGGAGTCGTGACAGCGTATTTATCATTAGCCAAAAGATCGGAACAAACAACCTTATATAGATGATCTACGTTCTGATGAAACCGGTCAAAGCTCAACTCATCATTGATCCATAAGAGAATCAATAGACAAGTGGCTAATCCGATGGCTAAACCGAAGATATTGATGAAGCTGAAGAGCTTATTTTTCTTTATAAGCCTCGTTACGATCAATAAATAATTTTTAAACATCTTGGCCTCCACCACGTACATATCCAAGTTTCATGCCAAGAGAGAACTGAATGGGTTTTTCAGATATAGCTTTATGGGGATTACAACCAGTCGATTTTTACAATGTTCAAAATCGAAACATCAAGTGTGCGAAAACGCACAAATAAGACCTATTTCAAACCAGTCAGTCTTTTACGGGCATCTTCGACATCCGACGGACTAGATTCAGCATCTTCCCATGGGGCGAGGAATTTTTCATAATGCTCGATGGCTTTGCCTTTCCATCCTTTCTGCTCGTAGAGTTTGGCTAACCTGAAGTGATAGATAAGAGGAACCGCTCGACGATCTGTTTCGTCGGGATCGAAACTAATCAAGTCCACGTACACAGCAATCGCTTTATCCCACTCCTCCTTTTTCAAATAAGCCCGGGCTAAAACGTCCTGATACAGGGGCATATTCAAACTCATCATGGCCGGAGGATTCATGTCTGGTACTTCTAAAGGAGCAGCATTCTCCATAACTTCGATGGCTTCATCGACAGCTCCTTCTGCCAGCAAAATCTCTGCATGAAACAAATCATAAAGGAAGCTCTGTTTAGTTTCCGATTGAGGAGCTTCCTCGATACGTTCAGATAAGAGTTCACCTGCCTTCATTAATTTATTCCTCGCAGCTTCATTCTTTCCTTCTCCTAAGTCACAGAATCCAGTAAAAATGTTGGAGCCTGCAAGATTAATTTGACGGAGTTGTGGCTGAAATTCAATGTTAAAATCAAAATATTTTTTAATATATTCTCTACCCAATTCAAACTCACCGATTCCAAAATGAATCCATCCTTTCATTAAATTTGATACGGATAGACCATATAAATTCCCATCTGCTTGCCATATTTCCCCCGCTTTGTCCAAGGACTGTATAGCAAGGTCAAATCTCCCCATGACCATATGATAAAACCCTAACCCTAAATATCCCTGTGCTTTCAATCCTTCTGATGGGGCCGCATCGATAAACCGGTTAGTCCAATTCATAGTTTCGGTGTATTCACCCTTGACAGAATAAATATAAGAGATCCATCTTTCTGCTCCAAAATCAGGCTTTATCTCCAAGGCTTCCTTGTATTTGGTAATGGCATCATCCAACCTTCCCAATCTGAAGTATAGCTCTGCCATGGAATCAAAGGGATCAGCTTCCCCTGGTGAGAGGCCTGAATATTTTTTAAAATACTCCAAGGCCTTTTTATAATCTCCCATCTCAGCATAGGTGTAAGCAAATAAATTGACTGTTATTCCATAGCTGGGATCAAGCTGCAAAGCCTGATTCAATTCATCCAAACCTTCAGCATACAGTTCTTTTTGTCTATAAAACTGAGCCAAAGCCAGGTGGAATATTTTTTCTTTCGGGTATTTATTGGAAACTTCTTGGAAAAGACGAATAGCCTTATCAGGACTCTTCTCAACCACAGAAGCATATCTGGCTTCTATCCATAATCTATCTTTTTCAGAGGCTTTATTCGCGTACAATTTTGCATTTTCCCAGGCTTCATTTTCAGCCTTTATATTCCGCAAATTGCCGTGAGTTCTTGCAAGATAGAGCCAAGCTACAGCGAATTCTGGGTCGTATCCAACAGCCCTATCTAAGCGTTGGCGGGCCTCATCGTAATATTGCTTTTCCCAAGATTCCCTGCCCTTTAAAAAAAGATTATAGGCTTCGATGGATGAGGTAGCGACATCGGCAATTCTCAACTTCGACATCTCTAACTTCTTCCTGGCAATGCCAATTCCTTGTGCAATATCTACGCTAAGCTGGTCGATCTGAATTTTTAAAATGGAGTCAATACCTTCCCCCCTTGTACTTGCACTTTTCATCAGACGCCTGGTTTCCACATCCAGGACTTTTGCATCGGTCACAAAAACATCTCCAGCTTTGGTGTAGCTCCCGACGACGATGGCCTCTATCCCCTCTCTTCGGCACAGTTCAAAACCGAGATCGCTGTCTATTTTGGCCACATCATTCCGTCCCATTTGCTTGAGCAGGTCGGACATCCTTTCCCAAGTGGCCACATACAAGAATCCCGTGTTCTCCAAGTTTGTGATCAGGAGATTGGGAATGACATCCTGCAAATAATCATAGGAAGGATCTCCAGTCTGGTTGGCGAAGGTGATCACAGCGATCGAGTTCTCAATCTTTGGAACCTGAGCGATTTCTTTTTGAGGTTTGGCCTGCCATATAATAATCGCCACAATGGCAAAGGCAATGATAATCAGCGCGGGAATCCATAATTTTTTCAGATTAAAGGATACTGTTATTTCTTTGGATGTGAGGGATTTTGGCTGGACAACTCTGCTTGTTGTAGGCATGCCTTTTTCGATATTCGCCAAATCAGTCAGAATTTTCGTGCCTGATTGGTATCTGTTTTGTGGTTCTTTTTCCATACAGCAGAGTATCAAACGGTTTAAATCCTCCGGAATCTGAGGATTCAGATCTTTCGGCTCTTTAGGTACTTCCTGCTTGTGTTTCATAGCAATGCCAAGTGGAGTATCCCCCTCAAACGGCAGTTGCCCTGTGAGCATCTCGTAGAGAATGATGCCAAAGGAATAGATATCCGAACGATGGTCGATGTCTTTTGCCTCGGCCTGTTCGGGTGACATGTATTCCGGAGAGCCTATGATGACCCCCTTGGCTGTCATGCCCTTCGTGTACACAGAACGGGCTATCCCAAAATCCATGATCCGGGCATTGCCCTCTTTATCGATCATGATATTGCTGGGTTTGAGATCCCGGTGGACCGTACCCAGCTTATGGGCCTCTTCCAGCCCTTCTAAAATTTGCTTCCCTATTGAAACGGCTTTTCCCACCGGAAGCTGGCCCACTCTTTTGATGAAACTTTTGAGATCTTCCCCCGGAACATATTCCATGGTGATAAAATGAGTCCCCTGCTCTTCCATGAATTCATACATGCGGCCGACATTTTTGTGGATGATCTTGCGTGCCAGTTTCAGCTCATTGCTGAAACGTTCCAGGGTCTTTTTATCCGAAGCGATCTCGGGATTGAGGAGCTTGATAGCGACTTCCTCATCGAGTTTTTTGTCCAGCGCCCTGTAGACTTTACCCATCCCCCCCTTGCCTAGCTTCTCAATGATCTGATACCTTTCGGAAAAGGAAGCGCCGGTTGCTAAATCTTGTTCGGGCGTTTCTAAAGTTCGGGTGAAGGCATCAGTGACATTCTCGGTTGAACCAAGCGGAGCACCACACTCCCCACAAAACTTAACTGTATCGGGATTTTCTGTTTGGCACTTCGAGCATCGAATAGACAATGTTCTCCCTCTCTTTGGCAAATCATATCAACGAATCTGGGGAGGTGTCAACCAATCTTGACACATGCATCGAAAACATGATTGTATGGATCAACCATGAAAGTGTTGCTCGTTTACAATGCCCATGCAGCCCACAAACGGGCAAAAAAAATCCTTCCTGATGTGGAGGCGTGTTTCATCGACAAGGGCATAAAATTCGACCTGCAGTTCACCGATTATCCCGAGCACGCTGTGGACATCGTCGGTAAGGCGGATTTCAGTCAATACGACGGCGTTATCGCCGCTGGAGGCGACGGGACTCTTTTCGAGGTCATCAACGGATACTATAAAAATCCGGACACGGGAAAAATCCCTCTTGGCGTCCTCCCGATAGGCACGGGAAACGCTTTTGCCCGCGATTTTGAGCTCGATCTTTCCCATTGGGAAAATGCCATCGAGATCATCCGATTGGGAAAACCCAGGTATGTGGATGTGGGAAAGTATCACACACACGGCCAGGATTATTATTTTCTGAATATCTTGGGCCTGGGATTTGTGGCGGATGTGGGCAAAACAGCCCACAAACTGAAGATGTTCGGAAACTTTTCCTACACCCTAGGTGTGTTTTACCAGATGGTTTTCTTGAAAACCTACCAGGTGAAGATCGAGGCTGATGGGGAAACTTTCGAAAGGGAAAACATCTTTGTCGAGATCTCCAACACGCGCTACACATCCAATTTTTTTATGGCACCGAATGCCGAGATCGACGACGGACTACTGGATGTCACTCTCCTGGGCAAAGCCACACGTCGAAGACTGATCCAGTGCTTTCCCAAAATCTTTACTGGAGAGCATATACACCTAGAGGAAGTCGAACAGTTAAAAGCGAAAAAAATCACGGTCGAGACCGACATCCCCAAGGTTTTAACGCCAGATGGCGAACTAGTAGGGATTACACCTGTCTCTGTGGAATGTCTCCACCAGGCTGTCCCCGTCTTCTGGAAATGAAATATCTGATCTCAGCCTATGCCTGGATTTTCGGCGGGCTCTATTTTATTCTCCTTTGTCTCATCACGATCTGCCTAACATTTTTTTTGAAGCCCAGGACATTCGATCCCTGGTTAAAAAAAAGCCTGAGATTTCTGTTCAAGATCCTCTTTATCAAAGTCCATTCAGAAGGAAGCGAAAAAATCGAGTCGAACATAAACTATCTTTTCATGTGCAATCACAGCAGTCTGTTCGACATCCCTTTGCTGGAGGCTTATGTCCCCACTTTTGTGCGAGCAGTCGAAGCCTTGCGGCAGTTCAAGTGGCCGCTCTACGGGTGGGTGATCCGCCGGTTAGGAAACATCCCGATCGACCGGAAGAATATTCATGCTTCCATAACGAGCATGAAAAAGACAGAAAAAATCCTCAAAGAAGGGCAATCCATCATCATTTTGCCTGAGGGACACCGAACCCTGGACGGAAATCTTGGCTCCTTCAAAAAGCTTCCCTTTCATCTGGCCAAGCAGGCAGGTATTCCGGTCATCCCGATTGGATTATCGGGTTTGTTTCAGCTCAAAAATAAAGGCTCCTGGTTGATCCGGCCAAGACCGGTCAAGATCAAATTCGGCCAGGCCATCCTCCCGGAAAAGATCCAATCCTTATCGACAGAAGAGTTGCGGGATTATGTTAGAGAGAGGATCCAAGATTTAATCGAATAACCTTTCACAACAGGAGAGTGACATGCAAAATGTTCGGCTATCTTTAAAGATCGCACTGAGTGTTTCACTTTTGGTATTGATGATATTTCCCACCCTTTCACAAGAATCACTCGGCAACAAACCAGAACGTCTCGAATGGTTGAAAGACGCAGGTTTGGGCCTTTTCATTCATTGGGGTGTGGACAGCCAGATCGGAACCGTTATAAGCCATTCCTTGGTCGGCGCTTCCCATGATTATGCCGAGCGGTTTTTCAATCAATTGCCCCAAACCTTCAACCCAACCCGATTCGATCCGGATGAATGGGCCCGCTTGGCCAAAATCGCCGGCTTTAAATATGTTGTGTTCACCACCAAACATCATTCCGGATTTTGCATGTTTCACACCGAGAGCCATGCTTTCAACATCAAGAAAACTCCTTACACGCGGGACATCACCAAGGAGATCGTAAAGGCTTTTCGGGAACATGGGATCGCCACCGGCTATTATTTTTCGCCGGATGATTTTTATGTGCTTCATAAACAAGGCACGGTGATCAGCCGGGATGGCGAGGAGGCACAGCCAAAAAACAACGCCCAGTTGATGGCGATCAATCAGAAGCAGGTCCGGGAACTGTTCACCCACTTCGGTCCGGTCGATGTCTTTTTCATCGATGGTCCTTCCGAAGGCCTATTGGATCTGACATGGAAGCTGCAGCCAAACTGTGTTATCACCCGAGGCGTGTTGGAAACCCCGGAGATATCCCCATCCACCGGGGAGGAATTGCCACCAGAAATGCTGGAAGAACCATGGGAAGCTTGTTTTACGCTGGGAACCTCCTGGCAGTTCAAACCCACCAACGAAACATATCGTTCTGGCAAAGATTGGATAAATGCCCTCATCGAAACAAGAGCCAAAGGCGGGACCATGCTGCTGAACATCGGGCCTGAGCCCAACGGAGAGATTCCCCAGGAGCAGGAAAACATCCTGCGTGAAATGGGGGCTTGGATGTTCATCAACTCGGAAGCGATCTATGCGGTCCGCCCCTGGAAAAGAATCAGAGAAGGTCATATTTGGTTCACAAAACAGAAGGAAAAAAACACGGTTTATGCCTTCATCACCCAAGAGAATTGGGAATGGGGCACCAAAAAAACGTTCATTTTGAAATCAGTGCACGCGACAGCACAGTCAGAGGTGAGTGTTTTGGGTCAGAACGACATAGTCCTGGAATATCAACAGGGGGTAATCCCCAAAACCGAATGGACACAGAAAGATGATGGCCTGCACATTACCGCAACCCGCGCGCAAAGAATCTATAACGACCGGACATGGCCCAATCCGGTTGTGCTGAAGATCACTCACGCTAAATAAATCGGCAATTTTTTGAGGATATTATCGATGGCTCTTTGGCAATCCATTCATAAATTTCCATAATTTTTCACGTCTTCTTCATATCTCACTTTAGCATCTTGGACAATTTTTTCGAAACGAGGGTCATTCCGCAGATTGTCATAAAAACGATCATTCAAAAGGACCAAGTAGAGAAATTTCACGCCTTTATTTACCATATCCTCCATTATCCTAATTGCCTCATCTTTCATTCCCAAAAGCGCATAAACATATTTATCTTTTGATAACGCTAGCGCTTTCTCTTTCTCTCCACGAGCTGCAAATAATAATGCTTTGTAATAGGGAATATCTTGCAGCCGCAGGCGGTCGTCATAATTAATTTCAGTACTATCTGGATCCATTTGTTCTGCTTCTTCCAATATTTTTTCTGCCTTATCAAATTCTTTTTTCATGATTAAAAGATAGGCGTAATCACAAAAGAAAATAACCTTATGTGGGTATAACTCTCTTCCGCGCTTAACATAAAACTCGGATTTTTCCAAATCCCCTGTGTACATAAACGCTTGATATAGTTTATGCTGATTCCAAAAAAAATAAGGATTGAGCTCAACGGCCTTCAACAGGAATTTTATGGTCTGGAAATACAAACCATGGATCAAGGATGAACAACCCACGGTAAAATTGATCTCAAAGTTGTTCTTGTCTATTTCTAAGCCCCTTTTATAATACTGATAACCTTTGTTATATTCTCCTCTCAATTCAAAGTTGTGATATCCCATCAGCGCATTTGTTTGAGCTAAATTCGGATCTAATTTATAGGCCAATTCACATGATTCAATCCCCAGATTACGGAACGTCTTATCTTTACTATTTACATAATGACTTTCGTAAGCCCAACCTAATCCAGTATGGCCCAAAGCATAATCTGGCTCGATTTCGACCGCTTTTTTGTACATTTTTATAGCATCTTGAAACTCTTCTTCCTTCTCAGAAACAAGATACCTGCTTTCTAAAATATACTTTCCCCTCAGGTAATAATCGTAAGCTTCGAGATTTTTTTGAAGAGATGTTCGCATAACATTGTGGGAATCCGCGGTTAGTTCCAGTTCTAAGGCCCCAGCAATAGCCTTTGATACGTCATCCTGGATATTAAAGATACTGTCACGTTCTTCTTCGAAAGTTTCTGACCATAGTTGAAAACTGGTCTCTACATTTACCAGTGTGCTTGTAACACGCATTCTAT
>Ga0114922_10004602_pt1 | contig 12793 bp, 15 predicted proteins | sample AartaG_FD_100975 | JGI IMG/M metagenome (GOLD analysis project Ga0114922, IMG submission 100975) | Deep subsurface microbial communities from Aarhus Bay to uncover new lineages of life (NeLLi) - Aarhus_00045 metaG | ecosystem: Environmental > Aquatic > Marine > Oceanic > Sediment | place... | reverse complement strand
CTTTTTCTAACCGAGCAACTTCTAAAGCAAGTGATATATCATGATCAATATCATGTCTAAGAACAAGACCGCTATTTCTTTTAACAGCTTCAGTAACAGTTATTATATTTGTAGTCGCTTTAGCATAAGTTAAAATATTTTTCATCTCATCAATATTAAACTCCATTATTATACCATTTCCTCGCTATTTTTCCATATATTTTTCATATAATACTCATGTACAACGACAAAAGCTTCTCTCCAACTGCTTTATACGAGTGGTATTTTTCAACCCAATTACGCATTCTTTTTTTCAACCTTAATAATTCATCATCAGATGAAGAAATAACTTTTTCTAGTTTACTAACTAGTTCTTCAGACCCCTTGAAAACTATAGGAGCAAAATTAGCCCCAGACTCTCTATACTTATTAACAAAAATATAGGGATTAAAAAGAATTTTTCCCAAAGCCGCTGCTTCTAAAGCAGTAATTCCAAACCCATTAGATCCAATAAATCTTTCTACATAAATGTCGCATTCAGACATTCTTTTTATCTGCTCTTCCCATGATACTTTTTTAGGCCCATATCTAAACTCAAAATTACCTTCAACATTCTTTATAGCTTTAACAATCTGTTTAGATCCTTTCTTAGTTGAGTTAGATGGAAAATGTCCTATTATAATTTTATCACTTGTTCTTTCATAAACTGGTTTTAACACTTTTACATCTACAATCCCAGCTTCAAACCAATGCTCATTTTTTGCACCTTTACCAAATAAATCCCCACTCACAATTGTTAGATCAGCGATTGGGTTAAGTTTTTTATTTAATTCTTTATATTTCGCTCTATATCCTGAACCTGTGTGAGATATAACTATTTTTTTACCTTTTAGATCAGGTACTGGTATTGGATTTTGGCCATGCATAAGATGTATTACGTTAGCTTTTTTAACATACGGCGCCAACTGCTTAGTATTTCTAAACAACGTACCTTGATGTGGATAGTTAAATTTATGTTTATTTTGTACTAACATTGTAGCATTTACTCCAATAGATCTTAAACATCTTGCGTATTGTTCTCCTATGGCAGCCCAATCATGCACAGCTACTAATAATACATTTAATTTACTTTTGTCCATTATATACCTCTAGTTGTGGATTTTATAATCATACCCATATCTTTCAACAATTAATCTATCTTTATGTCGAACTAATTCTACTAAATCATTTGTGTAATATTCTTTATAAAATTTATGAGACGATGTATTTCGTTTGTGCATTGAATACAAATATTTTACCTGATCACTAGTTAAATTTAATAAACTAACTAAATCATCTCGCATAGTTTCAGCATATATAACCTTATCTAATAAATTATTCCCAGCACTATCACAAAAACATTTTAAATATCTATAGGTATAAACCCCTATATCTTTATTTAACATAATTTTTGCGTCTAAGTCATGTTGATTACCAAAATTCTCATTTAATACAAACCTCAAAAATTTTCCAAAATTTTGCCTATTCTCAGTTGTAAATATTTTAGGGAATAAAGAATCAGACACAATCTTTCTACTAGCCCACCAAGATACATACCAATCCCACGGATCTCTTATCACACCAAACGTTATCCTGTCTCCTATTTTATCTATAACAGTAGTTATTCCTCTATGCTGCGGTTGTATTCTTTCAACGTTGTCTTGTCCAAATGTCTTCCATAAAAATTTTTCTACGAATGTACCGCCAGTTTTTTGTAAATGAACAAATATAAAATTATCATGTATAATCATTATGCCCTCTTAAAAATAGAATTATTTTTATAGTTAGATTCCTTTTTATAACCAATACCCACCAACATATCATTCAATTCTTCTTTAGATATTTTATCGTCTTCAACACATATAACACTCGGTAAGATTTTTTGGCCCATTCCTCTTAATGCATCAAGTTCTGCGCCTTCAACATCCAATACAAAAAGATCTATATGTGAAACATTATAAATCTTTATTAATTCTTCCAGCCGAATAGTATTTACTTCTATTTCTACCGTAGGTCTACCATTCCAATGCTGTGGCTTAAATATTATTGATCCTTGGCCAGCAAAATTACCCCTAGGTCCGTTAGTAGGAAAAGTAAAAGTAACTGTACCAGCTCTAAAAGATAATGCATAATTAGCATTTATACAATTAGGTCTAGTAACTTTTAGTTCTTTGAAGCAGTAGGGATTAGGTTCTATATTTATACCGGTCCAGTCATAAGAATACTCTAACTCATAACACACAGAACCTGCATAACCCGTGTTAGCGCCAGCTTCTATAAAAACTCCTTTACTACCTTCTGGAAAATATTTTAATAAAAACTTAGTAAATTGTTTATCTGGTGTTTTCATAACAACCCTCTCTTTAATTCACAATATTTTTCCCAAGGAGTATTAATTATACGTAAACTAATAGCAGCTCTATCTGTGTAATAAACTACGCTTTTAATTTTTTGACTCAAAGCTACTAAACTAAGCAGCCCCTCAGGCCCAATAAACCCAACAGATTTACTTATTATAAACATAGCATCTTTAACAGAGGTCTTACCTATTAAATTCTCACAACCAACCAAACGCGTATAATCTACATTTGTGCCCAATACCACAACATTCCCTTTATAATTATCTATAAATTTTTGGGCCTTGGCGTAATTAAACTTCTTCATATTACCGCCAACTTCTTTACCAGAATGCGGCTGTAATACAATATAAGGATCTTTTATACTAAATTTAGATTTAATATCCCAATTCGGAAAAAACTCCATCTTACCATCATGGCAATTGATGGGTATATTTTTAAATTTTTTATACCTTCTATCAGCAGTAAAAACAGTTATATTGGGTAATAAACTATATATCTCTCTTATTTTATCATACCAATATTTATGTCTGGTATAATGAAATACATCTATAGATTTATCACCATATTGTAATAATTTACACACCACTATGTATGTATCACCTAAAGTGCCTCCAGTACTAAACTTTAACATTTAATTATCTTCTTTCTAACAGCATATATTTCAGCTATTTCAGGAAATAATTCTAAATTATAACCTAAATCTTGTAATTTTTTTATTAAAAACATTGCTGGTTTAATATTTCTATCCTTAGGAATAGGATGCACTTCTATACTAATTTGATCTATCTTTTGGGCTATGCCACAGTCTATAGTTTTAAATATCTCGTGCTCAGCGCCCTCAATATCCATTTTTAAATAATCCACTTTATCTATATTAAATCTATTTAATAAATTATTTATCTTGACAGTTTTTACCTTTATAGTTTCATGACTAGTAATATTAGGATACATATCACTACTATGTCTATCAAAAATACTACCTCTACCCTTAAAATTTGTATAATCATAAAAAGTAATAACGTCAGGAGCATTATTACCAACCAAAGCTACGTGATGTACATCAGTATTCCCAAAATTGCCTCTCTTTAATATATCAAAATTTCTTTTACACGCCTCTAAACCTATTATTCTACATTGTTTAGTATTTTTATGGCTACGTAAATAGTTCGTAAAATCTCCTATGCACATTCCTGCATCTATTATAACAGAGTTCCGTGATAATAAATCAAACTCTATTTTATGTGCTCTATGACTAGATTTCATAACCAAAACCCTCAATAACACCATATAAAATATTTTTAAGTTTCTCTATATCATTCTTTCTGCCCTCAAAAAAACCATTATAAACCGTTTTCCAATTACTGTATATTTCAGCCTGGTTTTTATCAATTTTATCGCCATATCTTTGTTTTTGGTACCTATTTCTATTAAATTTGTGTGCTGAAAGCATTTTTTCATCAAATTCAATTTCTAAAAAAGTACAGATATGTCTAGATTCCTTTTCAACATCGTAGATTAAATCCTCAAGTCTAATAAATAAAACTCTTTCCCTGTATTTATTACTAATAGCTGTATACAAATTAAACATATGTCTAATAGCTTTAGATGCGCCATCAATTGTAGCATCTGGAGCTAATAAATTTGAGGCATCGCCTCCCTTAGAAGAAGGCTGACCACGTACAACTTTAGACATAGCATTACTAATAGGATGGCGAACAGCAAAAATAACTTTCAAATCTTGATATTTAAGCATTATTTTATCTATATTATTCCAATTAAATCCTATGTTTTCTGTGGCTAATTTAGTTCCATACTTTTCAGGTAAATTTTTGTGGTGAAAAAACTGCCTATCTTCTACAGACTTGGTAAAATTAAACTTACCAGAAGATCTAACTATTTCAGTTACCCAATTTGTACAACTTCTACCACAACCGGTTATCAAAACTTTCATACTGTTTGCCCCTACTCTTGTATCTAAATATTTTAATTAACAATTTTTTTCCACCTTCGAGCAAATTTTTCAGCGGTAAACTCAGCTATTATAGGCTGACAATCTTTAACTATTTTCTTTTGCAATTCTTTATCAGAAATCAAAAGCTCTAATTTTTCTTTCATATCATCTACATCATTTCTCTTATGGTATAAAACCTTATCCCCGTATTGTTCCTTAAATACTTCTAAATCACTTAATAAAACCGGCACTCTACAGTATAAAGCCTCAACCGGTGTCATCCCCCAACCTTCAAATACGCTCGGTGAAGCAAGAACAGTTGATTTCTTTATATTTGCTATTACATCTCTTCTCGAAAGAATCCCATTAAACACAACATTCTTATTGTATTTATTAGAACATTCTCTTAACTCTTTGCTATATGGGGATCCTAAGCCTGACCCTATAAACACAACCTTATAATCAGTTAAATCCCTTGCAGCCATAATAGTGTGCTCAAACTTCTTATTATAAAAATACCTACTTATTTGTGTAATCTGTTTTTCCTTTTTCTGGATGGGCACATCATCAATACTATCCATGTCAATATAAAAATATATTTGTTCGCTTGAAATGCCATATTGATCTTTCAAAACATTTTGTGTCCATTTACTTCCAGTCATAACTAAATCACATTTCTTTAATAATTCCACCCTATGTTTATTTACAGCGTCTCTCGAAGCATTTTTCTTCATACCTTCTTCAGACATGCGCCACTCTCTCCAATTATATGGTATATCCCAAACCCAACAAATTAATGGTTTATTAAATTGTATTTTTGATGCCATTGCCTGAGGTAAAACAGAAACACTTCCAGCATAAATTATATCAACACTCGCATCACATCTATGGTGCAAAAATTCATACCCCGTGTATTTACAAAAGAAAAGATCTTTTTCAACTATAGTTTGTGGTGGGTAATAATACGATATTTTCATATTAATTTTCCTCCAAGATCAAGTCGGCATCTACCATTATTTTAGCTAACTCTTTAAAATTAACTTTAGGCTTCCACCCAAGATTTTTATTAGCCTTTGTATAATCTCCTCTAAGCTGTACAACTTCTGCTGGCCTAAAAAATTTACTATCAACCTTTACATACTTATTCCAATCCAATTCTAAATAATCAAACACTGCTTTTACAAACTCTTTTATAGAATGTGACGTGTTTGTAGCTATAACATAGTCATCTGGAGCATCCTGTTGTAGCATACCCCACATCGCTTCTACAAACTCAGGTGCATATCCCCAATCTCTTTTAGCTTTAAGATTTCCAAGAACCAGTTTATCTGCTTTACCAAGTTTTATCTTTGCTGCTGTATTAGTTATCTTCCTTGTTACAAATTCCATACCTCTCCTTGGCGATTCATGGTTAAAAAGTATACCACAGCATGCAAATATATCATAACTTTCTCTATAATTTCTCATCAATTCAAACCCCGTCATCTTTGATATTCCATAAGGAGATCTTGGATGAAAAGGAGTATCCTCATTTTGAGGGGTTTCTTTTGCTTTACCGAACATTTCACTTGTAGCTGCAAAATATACTCTACATTCTGGAGATATTTGTTTTATAGCAGACAGTAAATAAAGAGTACCATAGATATTAGCATTAAGAGTAGAAAAAGGATCCTCAAACGATATTGCTACATAACTTTGAGCTGCTAAATGATAACATTCGTCTGGCTTTACTTTCCATATTACATCGAATATAGATCCATAGTTCTCTAAAGACGCTTCATGAATGGTTATACTATTAAGTAAATGATTAATCCTCCAAAATCTATGTTTCGGGTCCTCTATTGCTACCCTCCTAACCATACCGTGTACTTCATACCCTTTATCAAGTAGAAATTCAGCTAAATAGCTTCCATCTTGTCCAGTTACCCCTGTGATTAGCGCTCTTTTCATAATACTACCTCCAATATTTTCCTAGCATAATTTATATGATCATATTGTTTTACTGTTTCATATCCGTGCACAGCTATTTTTTCCCTTTCATCTTCGTGTTTAAGATAATACTTTATCTTGTCTCCCAACTCTATGGGGTTAGTGAACGTGTCAAAATCCTTCCCAGGCTCAAACCCATCTTCTTCCATACTATCCCAAGGAAGAGTCAGTAAAAAACCACCTGCTCCAAGTATCTTATATATTCTGTTCGACACGCCATCACCTTCAGTGAAATTCAGATTTATTTTGGTCTCAGACACTATGCGAGCATGGTCCTCATTAAATACGTTGTTAAGAACTTCAAAATCCACTGCCCCTCGATACGGCATTCTATATGGGTACATCCCACCAACAAATACTACATCTCTCGTCTTGAGCACATCTACTGGTCGATGTATATTTGAATCATACCCACCATGGTGTCTATAAACTTTATCATTATATTCACGAGCTTTATTAAGAGCCGAACTACAACAGGCAAACACAAAATCACATTTTTTCATTTTCTCTATCAATTCCACGTCCATGTTGTGGAAATTATCCATGTACCACAACACAGTTTTACCAATTTTCCCACATTCTTTAACAACATTAACATGCATTTTGTTACATTTACTAAATAAACTAAAATCTGGCCTCTCTTTTCTACAAAGAGATATTAAATGAGTATCTCTCCTTATACTACCATATCTTTTAGCCATAGCTCTATAGTCATATCTAATAACTTCATGGCCTAGTTCCTCAAAGCCATCAGCTTGCCACACATTAGTAGATGTAGGTGTAAATACCGCTACATGTAATATTTTCATACTATTCTCCTGAAATATCATAAGTTATATACTTTTTCCATTCACTATGTATTCTTAAATCTGCCTTACCTTGGTGATCAGTAAACAAATAACACGAAATTTTGTGCCATAAAGCCCAATATAGTAATACGCTAGGAAACCCAACAAAATATTTACTAGTAGATACAATATCCAGTGCTTGAATAAAAGAAAGTTTTCCACAATAATTGACACCGTAATCAATCTTAAAATCAGCGTCAGTACCTATCCACATTATTTTATCTTTATCATAATTTTCACTTACATATTCAATTACAGGTTTATATTTATAATTCCTCTGACCGCCAGAATTTACCTGAACAGCAACACATTCTGATTTTTTATTTAAACTTTCAGTGAACGGATTGTTATACCCCTCATCAGTACATGGATCCCAATGATATGGGCGCCTTGGTATATCTATAAACCCCCGTGCAAAAACATTAAAACATTTATCAAATTTAGTATAATTAGCATACCACCACTGCTTTATATCATCCACTACATAACAATCGTGTTCTATATTAAAAAAATCTAAAAGTTGCTTAGATAATTCTAAGCGCGACTCATTTATATCTATATGCGTATAAATTAAAGGCTCATTATATTCTAATAACTTTAATATAACAATAAAGCAATCGCCAAGTCCCCCAAATCCCAAACATCTATCCATTTACTTCTCCTTAATAAAATACGAGTCGTTCCTATCAAACCAATCTAATTTATATCCTAAAGGCATCAGTAATTTCAATATCGATGCCTTATCAATTTTATTTGTTTCTACAGCAAAAACCTTTGGCAAAACAGGTGAGTTATGAAAATCACTTATCACTTCTAATTCGTGCCCTTCAACATCCAAAACAAATAGATCTACTTTTTCGATCCTCATTCTGTTTATTATATTAGTATAAGTATCTGTGCTCACTGTATATTTCTTTATATTTCTACTAGATTCAAACTTTTTAGCTCTAATATCAGATATTGTACCATGGCCACGCATTTCAATATTGTGATTATTTATCGGTATTACGAGCACCTCACTACCAACTTTGTCAGAAAGAGCGTAGTTTATATTTATACTATTTGGTCTATTGTGTACTAGCTTAATAAACAAACTTGGGTTAGGTTCTACATTAATACCGCTCCAATAAAGTTCTTCTTCAAACCATTGACAAACAGAATGACCAGCGCCAGCCATAGCACCGGCTTCTATAAAAAATCCGCCACGTTTATTATGAAAATACCTAGAATTTAGCCTTTTACTAAAAACCATATCCATTTTATACCAACTCCATAATTGATGTTACTACTTTTTCTGGTGGTATATTTCGGCATTCTCTAGTAGTACAGGTTTTAAACCTAGGAGCACACTGACACCAACGACACTCCAAATCATCTCGACCGACGATTGTAGCATATTTATGAAACCTGGGATCGTAATTTTTTTCAAAAGAAGTATATGTAAAAATTACAATGTTAGTCACTTGCAAAGCATTCGCACAATGATATAATCCACTATCATTACTAATAAAAAGACCACTATTTTTTATAACACCCAACGTATCTAATAAAGACAATCCAGTTCTATCTATAGTACCTTCTATGTATTCCTTTTTATTACCTACAGAACATACTCTAAAATTATGTTCTTTAAGTAAACTAGTAACCTCAGTATAATATGGGTAACTCTTCAGTTCCCAATCAGCAGACCCCTTCCAATTATAACCATTATGTATCGCTATATCGAAATAATCGTTACAGTGGTTGTACATACAAATGCCTTCCCAAATAAAATTTTTAGCACCTAATTCCTCAGCTATAGTCATATAACTGCTAACTTCTGATTTAGTCATGCTTAATCTAACATTTGCTGGAACATTCAATAATTTTATATCCTTCACTTTATCTACATGTAAGTGATTCACAGTCCAAAAAGTGGAAACCTTTCCAACATAATCTTTTGGGTTTATATTAGATACATTACCGCTATTAAACCACTTATCCACATAAGGTATTACCTTAGGTATAGGAAAGCTGCCAAATGCGTGCCAGGTGTCTATTTCGAAGCCTAAGACCTCATTTAGAGTACGTATCACAGGTATGGTTTGAATTACATTACCGACACCTTCTCCAGTACAAAAAAGTAGCTTATTTGCCACGCTAAGTACGCTCCCAAATATACAAAGTACCGTCCCAATCATCTAACTTCGGTGTAAAATATTCATAATCATTATATTGTTTTGAACCCGTCAGTTCATAAAGCTTGTGATTATCAACGGCATTTCTTAGTACTTTAAGTCTTTTTTCAAAACTTTCACCTGGCAATTTTCCTGCTCTATTTTTTCCATAAAAACCTATATGAATCGTTCTAGTAATTTCAGGTCTTAAGGTATATAACCCCTCTTCTATAAATGCAACATCAACTAATCTATTGATTAAACCAGCTTGTTCGTTATGTGTGTGAAGTCTGCTGTCCCTATATTTAAATCTCTTATCATCTTTATATTTATCAGCTAACGCTACTACAAATTTATCTCTACTACCAAAGTCCTTATAATAAGTAGGAGTAATACATGGCAAAACATAATTATTAAAAAATTCCTTCCGTATTAAGGGAGCAAACGCTGCGTATGCATGATCTCTTCGTATAGAATTTATGTCCCCAGATGGATTATCGAAATTACCATTCTTATTATGAATACCTTTACTATACCCTATAATAAGAGAATAAATATTAGGATCTGCTATATCCATAACCACATCCATAAATTTAAAATAAGTTTTGTGTATCAACATATCATCTTCTATATAAATAACATAATCATCAGCATGCGTAAAAGATTCTTTCAGCCCCTCCAAAATATTTACAGTCAACCCCAACCGTCTTTCTCGTTTTATTACCATCTTTGGGTCAGGGTAATTATCTATAATTTCTAACATCTTATCATCATACCCATAATCAAGTACAAATACTCCCATTAAATCACTTGAAAACTTGTGGTATTTTCTAGCTTCCAATTCGTATTCTATAGAAAGCTGCAACATTTCCGGTCTATTCCACGCCGGTCTCATTATAACATTCATACTTACCTCCTACAAAGACTTAATAATTTCTATTATTTTTTGGCCCACTTTTTCCCAACTAAAATTTTCAGCAATATACTTTTTTAATAATTGACCTCTTACACGAGATGATTTACTATTTTCAAAGATATAGTACATTAGTTCACTAGCTTGAGCTATGTTGGGCTCAGCCCATAACTGATCTCCAGAATAAAAAGGATACCAAGGCATGCCAAATACTGGAGTTAAAAAGTAATCAACTAAATAACTATTATCAGGCTTAGCATATTCTAAAGCACCGCCATAACCAGTAATTAAAATAGGATTACCACAAGCTCCAGCTTCAAAAGGTACTAATCCAAACCCTTCTCCTCTATCTAAATGAGCAAGGCAATCACAAGCCTTATGTAACCCTAAAATTTCATTTCTAGTAAGTCTAGAATTTATCAAATATATTGGGGGGTGACTATCCATTGGCATCATTTCTTTTAATCTCTGAATAGTCATTCTAACGATATTATTTTCTTCACTAGAAAACCCAGCTCGATAAGTTTTTAAAATCAAAGCAACATTCTCATTATATTGGAACGCATGCCAATAAGCTTTAATAACAGCCATAGGGTGTTTTCTCTCAAAAAATTGAAAAATTCCATAAAATTTGAAAGCGTCTTCTTTCACACCTTCAATAGTATACGGCTCAATATCATTGTATTCGTCTATATTCATACCATGAGGTACGCTAAACACTGGAATAGTAACTCCAGAATTTTCATAAACTCTTGCTCCCCACTCAGAAGCTGTAATAGCAACATCCAACTCATCATTAATCCACCTAACCCATTTAGGATGCAATTTACTAGTTTCCCAAACAGAATATCCGATATTAAATTTATCAGCTTCTCGCATATCTGGAAAATGATCAGCTGTCAAATGAGTTAAAACTATATTATAATCAATAGGCTTGTTGACTAACGGCTTTAATAATGCACCTGCTTCTCCAAAATCAGTAGCCATACCCTCCTCAAAAGAAACTGCTTTTATAGTAATAGGTATGCCCAACTGATGCAGTGCCGCCGCATACCCCCTAGCTGCTTGAGCATATCCAGAAGCATCAAACATGGGCGCCACATATTTTATACCTTTAATATCCATTATAACTCCTCCGTTTCTATAGACTTCTTTTTACCAAGTTGGCTTACAACATTACCTACATTCTCACTAAGATTAGACTGTTCTTGTTGCATAAGATTATAAGATCTATCAAAAAGTTTAACCCACATAGGAGCTATACTTCTTTGCCAATCCATCTTAGTATTCACCCAACGATAAGCGTTTTCAGTTCGACGTTTAGCCTCTTCCGGATTATTATGTACTTCTAATAAACAATTTACTAGACTATCTACATCAACTAATGGTCTGGGAACCTCATTATCATATTGAATAACAGTCCAAAGACTAGGATTAGAACCACTATCACACAACCACCCAGTATCTTCAGTAATAAACTCTGGTAACATAGTATTAGCTGGCATAATTGTCGGGGTCTTAGTAGCCATTGCTTCCATCCAAGCTAAACCAAACCCCTCTCCTAAAGTGGTACTAACAACCACGTCGCTGCAATTATATATCTTATTTAAGATTTGTCTAGGGTATCCTTGGTTAGGTCCAAAATTTTTAGGGAAAATAACATCTTTAGTTATATCTAGTTCGTAACTCTTACAAACTTCAGATAAATCCCAACCTTGATCTTTAAGTGCCATATGTAAATAAAGTATAGAGTTAGGAACTTGTTTACGAAATTCTCTGAAAGCTACAATAGTTCTTGGAATATCTTTACGTTGCTGATTTCTATTAACATTAGTGATAATAAAATTATCAGCAAAAGTTCCAAAATATTGCTTTCTAAAAGAAGCTCTTTCTGATTCCGGTAAAGGATAATACTCATTAGTATTAACTCCATGAGGAATAACCTCTATATCAGGTCTATCAATCCGCTTAAGGGTTTCCTTCTTACCAAACTCAGAATAAGCTATTATATAATCAGACGGCTCAATGTTTTCAGCCCACCCTTGTTTAATTATCGAATCAACTGGATAGTAAAGGATAGATTTAAATGGATTAGCTCTATTTTTTTTCAAATGCGGGACAAGTGTTTTTACAAACTCCAATATAAAACTATCTTGTAGTAAAAAAAGAATATCAAAATCCATTTGAGGAATCATGTTAATAACTTTTTGTCTTCCATATGGATCTTTTTGTGGATTCGTTCCAGTAGGCCAAATTCTATAAGGGAAATTATGGGGGTCACCCCAATAATTAATGCCTAAAACATCTATCTGATACCTACCCGTCTTATGAAGTCCTTCAAATATATTCCTACTTACTGTTCCAAATCCCGTAGCACACGTAGGAGCATCGCAATATGCGAGCACCTTTATAATATTTTGAGGCGCTGTAGCATTAGTAAACCCAGTTTTAATTTTATTCTTAGATTTTTTCCTTGTTTTATTTTTTGACATGCCCTTCTCCTTTATTTAAGAGTTTTATACGCTAAGAATGGTGACGTATAATTTTTCGTAGCTGTT
>Ga0114922_10004601_pt1 | contig 12794 bp, 10 predicted proteins | sample AartaG_FD_100975 | JGI IMG/M metagenome (GOLD analysis project Ga0114922, IMG submission 100975) | Deep subsurface microbial communities from Aarhus Bay to uncover new lineages of life (NeLLi) - Aarhus_00045 metaG | ecosystem: Environmental > Aquatic > Marine > Oceanic > Sediment | place... | reverse complement strand
TAGGCTCTCTCCTTCATCCATTTCTTTTGACCTCCTTTTACACGGCCAAGTTTCAGATGAAGAAAAGATGGAGTCAATAATAACAGCCTAACTGTTTAAAATATAGTCCACGATGTTATGCTACAAAAACCTTTAATTAAAGTCCACGAACTTGTGCTACTTTTACAGTCCACGATGTTATGCTATGTGACATTTACCTAATTATTTTATCGGAATAATCACCAACAATGGATAGACTACATCAACTCTTTTCCAACCTGAAAGCCGGTTGCAAGCCTCGCACCCAAGCCGTAGTAGGCATACTCAACTCCTGAGGAAAACACCAGGGGACGGACTTTCTCAACGTCTGGTTTTCCATTGGTGAGGCATTCGTCGTTTACATGGACCTTTTCGATCTGTCCGATACAAAGGACGTGAGTTTTAAAATTCACTTTCTGTACCAGGCTACATTCCAGGTTGACGGGGCATTGCTCAATTAAGGGCGCAGTTTTCAATTTTCCATAAAACACTGTAAAACCACACACAGCCGATTTGTCATTTTTTGCTCCCGATACCAGCCCACAGTAATCCGTTTCTGCCACCAAGTCTTCTGAGGGTATGTTCACAGAAAAGGTCTGGTTTTCTTCGAGGCCCAAGTAGGTGTAGCGTTCCCGGCGGATGGCTACGCTTAACATGGGTGGTTTCTGATTGACGATCCCTGCCCAAGCGGCGGTCATGAAGTTGGGTTTTCCCTCAATATTGGCACCGATCAGCAGCGCAGGCTTGGGATACAGTAGAGTCATGGGGCCCACTGCGGTCTTTTTCATTTCCGGATTCTCCTTTTTTTTAATAAGGTCAGATGCCCGATGGAGTTGAGTTTTTCTCTGAATAAATGCACCTCAAAAGGACAGAATATATAAATATTCTGATGAGATTCTCAACATTCCTCAATTTTTCGGGCCATGAATCCGGAAGTGGTGGTGTAGATAAGAAATGTGCTGGCTTCTTCGGAGTTCTGGAATACCGCATTCCCGTATACCGTGCTGACAAAGGGAAGGGAAGCACCATGCCTGTAAAGATATCCCCAGATGGGATGATTTTCTATTTCCACCAGGGAATAGATCTCTGTCGGTTTTGCCTGTTCATCCGAAGTGCGTATGTACCGTCCTCGCAGGCGGGTGAGACGATAGCGTGTGTGGATACCCAAAAAATTTATCCATTTGTTCCATTTCAAGATGTCGCCTTCGAGCATCCACTGGTCTCCGCTGACTTCGAAATGACGGATTTCATGATTGTCTTTTGGCTCAAAAAGTTCTAGCGTTACCAGGTTCTTTTGCCCTTGGGGAAAAGGAGTGATGGTGACTTTTGCTACGGGCTCTTCCCTGTTGAAAGCATAATAAGCCTGGAAGAAAAAGCCAGCAAAAAATATCATCCCGAATACTGCCGTCCATAGAAAAATGAAAAGCAAGTTCCTGAAGCTGGCCACAGGTCCCGGAACAGACGCCGGTTTCCTGGAAATGCGCCTGGCAATAAACCTGAGTCTCCGGTAGAAGAAGACAAGAAGAAAAATCAGCCCCAGCAGAATGCCCAGAGTTCCTGCCAGGATGATCGTATCGACTGAAAACGTATTGCTAGAAATGACTGCTCTCCTTTCTGATTCAGGTATCAATGATAGGGCATCATGATCAAAAAGACAAGGATTGCCTGTTTGATATTGACACATCTCTCAATACGGATTAGATTGTACTAAAGAAACCCAGATCAACATTCCGCGAACAGAGGTGTTTTTTATTGAGGTTTCAAAAAAAAGGGACAAAATGGAGGGGGGTATGAAGAAAACAAAATTCCCTAAGGCCCTACTCGTCGGATGTTTGATTCTGCTTAGCATGGGCTTTGTTTTCGCCCAGGATTGGCCGCAGTGGAGGGGACCCAATCGGGATGGCCATCGCCCCACCTCGGAGGCAAGGACAACGGGGCGATCATTGCCTATGACCTGAACACCGGTGATCCGAAGTGGCAGTGGACACAAGAAGGCCCCGAGTATGCTTCGCCCAGCCTTTTGACCACGGAAGGCACAAAACAGATTGTGACCTTGACAGAGAAAAGTATCGTGGGGATCGGTATTGCCGATGGAAAGATCCTTTGGCAGCTCCCGTTCGTTCCCGAAAGGAGAGCATACAATGCCGCAACTCCGAACTTATCGTCATTAAGCCAAACGACAAGAAATACACATAACTGGCACGAATCAAGGATGAAGTCTCTCTGTCTTTGTGGACGATTGATTAACTCGAACGAAAAGACAATAACATGCCCCAAATATCACGGTGACAATCCTGTTGAAACTCATCAAGTCAGAAAATTCATTTTCCCCGGCTGTAGCCGTGGACTCGAGTGATAATATCCATGTAGTTTGGCAGCATTACATCAGTATCAACTGGGAGATATATTACAAGAAGGGCCAAAACCAAGCTTTTATCTGTTGTTAAATCGATAAACTTGAAAGGGCTCGTTATCTGGCCTGCCGGGGGATATGTGGAGTTCGGGAGTCTTCCCAAGAATCATAATCGTGCATCCGAATGTTCCTCCATTGTTTATGATCGTTTCCCGGTTGCTGAAGATTGATTTTAAAACTTCCAAATCGAGCCGGGCTGAGTTATCCATTAGTTTTTCCTGAAGGGCCTCGAATCGGGGACAGAAGAATTCGTACTCACCAGGAGAAAGATTTCTTTTTTTGAGAAACTGATAAAACTCGGGGGTGTATTTTCGGTTTTTTAAAGGATGGTTGGTGTGGTAGGTGAATTTGGCACCTTCAAAGGGAATAAATTCGCTTACGTTTGAGATGGAGCATTCAAAACTCCCGATTTTTTCAGGTCCTCCGATCATGTAATTTTGGGGTGCTCCGTGTTTTATCGATCGTATGAATCTTACCGCTTCAGCATAGGTTTTTCTCTGCAGGATCCCTCGGATGACAAAGGCTACAGGCAGACCATCGCGCGAATTTTCCAGTTGAGTGACGGCATTTACGACAACGCCAACGGAATGGTCATTCAATCCGTTGGCTGCGATAAATCCTGGAAAAGTGAATAAAAAAGTTTCCATATCACGCTGTGAATCTTTGATGTGAAGAAGGGTTTGGAAGCCATGGTAAAAGGCGGGAATGTCGAGATTCTGAGCCACGAAAGCGGGATTATCATTCGTTTTTATTGCACCGATTGTCGTGCAGTGCTCCGACTGAATTTCCAGGCCGTAAACCCATTCCTCATCCACAAGCTGGAAGGCGTATAAGGTGTTAAAATCTATACCTGAGCCTTCCGAGATTCCTTTTAACTCGTCCCACAGCTCAGGAGTCCATTTTTTGATCGCTTTGTGAAAATCGGATCTTTCGACAAATTTTTTAATAAAAACATCCGCATCTGTTTTTCTAGATTTTTCAAGGTTAGTTTTCCAAAGTTCTACCAGCTCATGAATTTCCTTTTTTAAAGCCTGTCCGTGTTTGAGCCCTCTTTCATAGGAAGTTCCCTCGAGATGAAGGATACGCAGGTTTCCCTTGATCGTGACACTTTTATTTTGGGCGATGACGAAATGGTTTAGGAAAAAAAGAATTCCAAGAAAAACGACCAAAACAAGACTCTTTCTTCTCATTTTTATTCCTCTTCGGAAATTTTTGTTTCCGGTTCTATTTTCTGGATTTTATCATATTCAGGGCATACTCCATAGCAATTGTTGACCTTTTCGTTTTTGCCGTGATACTCTTATTTCAGGATATCTGTGAGTGGAAAACCGGGAGGATATTGGATGAAGAAGAAAAATGGATTCTTGTTGATTATTTTGTTGCCGGTGGTTTTGATTCTATTTTGTTCATACTGTGCTAAGAATGAAGAAACTGAGATGGCCGTTAAATACGAGGTGCCATCAGGTTCAGAAAATTGGCCGTCTTTTAGAGGAGTAAATGGCTCGGGATTGACTGAAAATCAAGACTTGCCTCTAGAATGGGATATAAAAAGCGGGGAAAACATTAAATGGTCCTATAAAACCCCTGGATTGGGACTTTCTTCTCCGATTATCTGGGAAAAAAGAGTTTTTATCACCACGGCCATCGATCAGGTAGCAGACGATTCATCTTTAAAGGTTGGACTGTATGGTGATGTGGAATCAGTGGAGAATGAAAATCTCCATACTTGGGAAGTCATATGTTTGGACCGAGACACCGGGAAAGAAATTTGGAAAAAAGAGGCTTTCAGAGGAGTTCCTAAGATAAAAAGACATCCAAAATCCTCTCATGCAAGCTCAACAGCGGTAACTGATGGAAAACATGTTTTAGCCTTTTTTGGGAGTGAGGGCCTTTATTGTTACGACTTCGATGGCAACTTTCTTTGGAAGAGGGATTTCGGTGTACTTGATTCAAGCTGGTACACCATGCCGGAAGCCCAATGGGAATTTGGCAGTTCTCCGATTATTCACAAGGGAGTGGTTATAATCCAGGTCGATGTCCAAAAAAACTCGTTTATCGCTGCTTTGGACATCGAGAATGGAGAAACCATCTGGAAAACAGATAGAGACGAAATCCCTACTTGGAGTTCTCCTGCCATTTATGCAGGGGATGACCGGACTCAGGTAATCGTTAATGGTTTTAAACATATCGGAAGTTATGATTTTTTAACCGGTGAACCTATCTGGTGGTTAAAAGGAGGGGGCGATATCCCTGTTCCCACTCCTGTTTTTGGTTTTGATAATGTTTATATTACCAGTTCTCACGGCAGAATGCGTCCTATATACGCTATAAAACTCAATGCAGAAGGTGATATAACTCCCGAGGATGAAAATGACCTAAATCAACATATCTCATGGTTTTATAAACGACAGGGAGCATATTTGCCTACACCCATAATTTATGGAGACTACCTATATGTTTGCCGTAACAATGGAATCATAGTTTGTTATGATGCCAAAACCGGAAAAGAGATTTATAAACAAAGGGTGGGAAGTATGCACAGTGCCTTCAGTGCTTCACCCATTGCTGCTGACGGCAAATTATATTTGGCCGATGAGTATGGAGATATCCACATTGTTGAAGCAGGTCCTGAGTATGAGCATCTAATAGCCAATAAACTTCATGAATCCTGCCTCGCTACACCCTCCATTTCAGGAAACATGCTGTTTGTAAGAACCATTGGGCATCTTTTTGCCATAGGGAAGGGAGGTGAAACCAAAGGTATTCAGACTCGAGTCGAGAAGGAAAAACCTGTAGAAAAAATAGACTTTTCCTTGGTTAAGACTGATGGCAGCATTAAAGATCCCCAAGAGCTCATAAAAATCGTATCGGCAAAATTACGAACTATATCTTCAGTGGAATATGATATTAGTGTTAAAGGCGCAGAAACCGAGGAATCAACCTTTGGATTGCTTACTTCAAAGGCTAAGCTGCTGGGATATGCCAGTGGGGTACCTGAATATTTTCATGTTGAGGGTTCTTTTAAAGAATCAGAAGAAGAGAGCTCAAGAGCATTTATCGGCGGTTCGGATGGGAATGAATATTACTACATAGACAAAGATGAAAATACCATAAAAAAAGGTTATGAATTCAGTGATCCGGGAACTGATTTTCAAAAGTTGTTTGTTGGAATTGTAACTGATTTTGTATCAGAGGATCCACTTTCCATCGAGAAAACGGCGGACAATATGGCAATAAACGGAATTGAAAAAATAAATGGTGAGGAGTGTTATGAATTGTTCTGTGGATTTCCTCAATATGGAAATTATGAAATTATCTGGTATTTTTCTGTTAAAAATTTCCTCCCTCACGCTCGGACGATAAAATATACCATGAATGATGGTAAAAGAGGCGGATACATTCAAACCATATCAAACATCGAAATTAACCAACACTCCAAACCGGATCTTTTCAAAATCAAAGATTTAAATAACTAACAGAAAAACTTTGCATGATTTTGCCTATGGCTCTGATTATATGCTTTTTGGTCGGCTGCCAATACAGGGAATAAGATTGAGATTAGTTGGATTATAATATTCCATGTTAAGGAAGGAAAAATTATAGACATGACTTTTCCATATTTTCCATGATTTAACATATTATTTGTGTGACATTATCTTATTTTTCCCATCAAATATATAGGATTATAGTACTATCTTAATTAAAGAAAATCAATAGGAAAAAATATATTTTGACAGCTCTATTTCTCGCGGCAATTGTCCTTTGGTATCTAATGTCCAAAAAAGCTCAGGGATAATAAAGTTGAGTTCGTTCCTCCCTGGCATGCCTCAGACCCAGGTACCGCTGAGGTACAGGATGCCCGCAGGAGGCTGGTTGGGCTGAAGGGAAATATTAAACAAAATTAATATTTTTTTAATCTTCATTTAATCCAATAGTTTTATAATAAGTTATCGCCATTTAATCTTGGAGAGTACCGTCTTGAGATACGCTCGTAAGGAAAACCTTATTTTTTACTTGATTTCAGCATTTTTACTAATTCTATTTATTTCCAATCAAGCTTTCCCCCAGAGGCCCTCGAATCGAAACCGGCCAAGAGAGATGGATGAATCAAAACTAAGCCTGAGAGATATTCCATATAAAATTGTTTATGAATCGTACCAAGAAACTGGGGGCAGCAGTAATTGGGAAATTTGTATGATTAATGCTGATGGATCAAATTTTATCAATCTCACCAACACTCCTGATATTAATGAGTTTTATCCTCATGCTTCACCGGATGGAACAAAAATATGTTTTGTAGCGATTGAAGGGGATACTCGAGAGAATAGAAGCCGCAATGTCTATTTTATGGACTTCGATGGAAGCGGACTTACCAAAATCGCTGACAATGCCTATCAACCCTGTTGGAGTGGAGATGGAAAACAAATAGCCTATCTGAAAGGTGAATACAGTCGCTACAGCGACAGCAGTTGGTCAAACAGAGGGGTAGAAATATATGATCTCAAGACAAAAAAAGCGAAACAACATCCCAACTCGGAACTAGCACTGCTCTTTAATCTTTGCTGGTCCCCGGATGGGAATTGGTTTACTGCCACATCCCGGGCCCGAAGGCGCGGCGGAAGCAATATAGCTTTCCGCACCAATGATACGACAAAAATTCCTTTGTCAATTCGTGGATGCAGGCCAGACATCAGCCCGGACGGTAAGCAACTTGCTTGGAGCAGAAGCGATCATGTTTTGATGATAGGCAGCCTCAATCTATCTTCCCCTCAAAACAATGTAACTGATCAAAAACCTGTAATTACATGTCAAAAAGATTATAAGATCTATCATGTCGATTGGTCTCCCGATGGGAAATACTTCACTTTCAGCTACGGCCCTTCCAGCGGTAATCAAGCAGTAGGCAGAAAAGCTACAGGATGGAACATCCGTGTATGTGATGTAACAACTGGGGAATGGATCCAGATCACATCAGATGGCAAACACAATAAAGAACCGGACTGGGTTCCTATAGAGACACGCAGACCATAAGGATTTTTTGGAAGTGGCACACCCAGCAGGATTTGAACCTACGGCCTTCTGATTCCTAGTCAAACGCGCTACTTTCCTGAATGTTGGTCCAAATATGAATGCACAGCTTAATACTTCTGCCATCCTTTGCCTTGAAGCAAGCCGCGGACATAGGCCGCCTGGCCTGAGTGAAGCACACTGTCGTCCAGGATGCTTATCAGGCGCACACCGACTGTTGGCAGAGGTTGGAACCAAGGTTCTTCAAGTTCCCGATCCAGGTCATCTTTTGCCAGGCTTAAGAAATATTGCTTAGACCGCTCCACCACGACTTGGAGGTAGTCGAGTAAAGTCTTGGGATCCGGAGACCTGAAGGCTGCCACTTGCTCTGGAGTGTGGCCGTAACCGTTATCCTCAGGGTCGGCAGTGCGGTTGAACTTTGAATGCCAGCCGTCTTTGATCCACAACTGTTCCTCGCCCATTAACACGGCAATCTGAGCATCTTGCTGGCGGGTCAGATGCCAGACTAGCCAGCCAATACTGTTGCAGTCGTCACGAGGCTGCCAATTAAGGTCTTCCCGGGAAAGCCCTCTCAACACATTTTCCAAAAATTCAGGAAGACGGTTGTAGCTGTCTGCTAACAAATCATGCCACTCCAATACTCCCTCCTTTAAAAGCAGTTTTAGTATATGCTCGAACGGTCCTCATGCGTCATTTAAATCCCTATCATTAATCCTTTTTTGCTTTATTCGATCAAAGAATTGAGAAGAATTTACATTATTTAGCCCTGGAAGAGGTTTTTTCATCTATCTTGTTATACAATAACAATTTAGGGTGATTTTGTTAAGTGATTTTTGCTTTCTATATGGTGAATAATGAAATCATTGACTATTCAACCCAGCCAGCCTCTTCCGGGCATCTTCCAGGATATCTAAATTTTCAGATATACGACTTGCTAGATAACAAGGATATTGATAAGTTATTGCATGCAGTATAGTAATTGTAAAGCGCTAGCAAACTGTGAAGGAGATTATATGAAAGAGATCACCCCGCGAATTTGGTTTTTTGTGCTGGTTATTATCATCAGCCAAGTTATGCTCGAACCATCATCTGCAGAAACTTTTTCTGTTGATTCCGGCTACATCGAAGTGAATGGTGGAAGAATCTTTTACGAGGCTGCAGGTAACGGTCCTGCGATAATCATGATCCATGATGGTGTGTTACACCGAGAAACCTGGAATTCACAGTTTACCGCATTTGCCGGGAGCCATAGAGTCATACGCTGGGACCGTCGGGGCTACGGACGATCCGATAGCCCGAAAGCACCCTTCTCAAATCTTGATGACTTGTTGATACTGATGAACGTTCTCAAAGTCGAGCGAGCGACGCTTATGGGCTGCTCATCAGGCGGATTGCTTGCCATCGATTTTACCCTGGATCATGCTGAGAGGGTCTCGTCGTTAGTACTGGTTGGCCCGATTATTAGCGGGTTTGGGTTCTCGAAGCACTTCAATATGCGTGGCGATCGGGGAAAACCGAAAGCCGATGCACCGGTAGCCGAAAGGATAAAGTATTGGGCACGGAAAGACCCATGGATAACAGCCCCCGAAAGTAAAGCTGCGAAAGATAAGATGGAAATGTTGCTAACTGCAAACCCGCAGAATCTGAGTGGATCCGGGCGATATGCGAGAGGGCCTGGACGATCGGCAATGGGGCTATTGTCTGAAATAAAAGTGCCAACGCTGATCATTGCAGGTGAATCGGATATCCCGGATGTGCACGCCCACATTGGGGTGATTCAGGCAAGTATTGCCGGGTCCCTGCGTGTTGTACTGACCCATAGCGGGCACTTGGCTCACTTAGAGGTTCCGGATGCATTCAACCAGGTAGTGCTCGAATTTCTGGAAACGACTGAGTGAATTCAGCCGGTTGCCTGTAATTCACTTAATCCCGGTGCGGGAATATGCCGCTAGAGGCAAATAACAGATCAAATTATATTAAGGTAAGGAGTCGTCATGCAAAAAAAAGAAAATCACTCTGGAGTGTTAGATAAGAAGCTAGCCGCTGTATGTGGCCTTTACTGTGAGGCATGCACTTTATTCATTGCCACGAAGGAAGACCCGGCAAGGCTTAAGGGACTGGCAGCACGATTCCAGCTTTCAGAGGAAGCTATTAAGTGTTACGGATGTCGGTCGGCTAAGAGAGGACCTTATTGCGAGAAATGCAAAATGTTTGCCTGCGCGGCTGAACGAGGAATCGATTTTTGTATTGAATGCACAGAGTATCCATGCAATGATCTGAAACAGTTTCAATCTGAAAGACCTCATCGGATAGAGCTTTGGGACGACCTAGAGCGGATCAGGGCCACCGGCTATAAACACTGGCTAAAGGAAATTAGTGAACACTATACCTGTCCTCAGTGCTGGAGCATCAATTCCGCATATGACCTGAAATGTAGAAAGTGTGGCGAAGAGCCGAGCTGTGGTTACGTAGCCAAACACAAGCAAGCGATCGAGCAGTTTTTGAAGAACCTATGATCAAAGCTGAGCATAACAAGGCGCCGCGCCTTTTAGCTTTATCGTTAGGTTTTACAAACTTATAGGTTTGATTGTGGTAAACTACTCCGAAAATGGCCGAATTAAAGTAAATCTGAAGGAATACTTATGAAAGCAATTGTATGGACAAAATACGGACCACCGGATGTTCTTCAGCTCAAAGAGGTAGAAAAACCTACTCTTAAGGTTAATGAAGTACTGATAAGAATATATGCGACCACAGTAACGGCAGGGGATTGTGAGATGCGAAGTTTAAAATTCCCAATCTTACTCTCGTTCCCCATGCGAATATATGCGGGGCTCATAAGACCAAAAAGAATAACTATAATAGGACAGGAGCTAGCCGGGGAAATTGAGGCGGTAGGCAAAGATGTGAAACGATTGAAGGAAGGTGATCAAGTCTTTGCATCTACCGGTTTTGCAAAGGGCACTTATGCTGAGTACGTATGTCTGCCTGAAGAACCTAAAGAGATGGATGGGGTGCTGGCGATAAAACCGGCCAATATGACCTATGAAGAAGCCGCCGCCGTTCCTGTTGGGGGACTTGAGGCATTGCATTTTCTTAGAAAAGGAAATATCCAGAGCGGACAAAAGGTTTTGATCAATGGTGCGGGTGGAAGTATAGGTACTTTTGCAATACAGCTTGCCAAGTACTTTGGGGCTGAAGTGACTGGCGTGGATAGCACGGGGAAATTGGACATGCTGCGCTCGATCGGTGCAGACCAAGTCATTGATTACACTCAAGAAGATTTCACCAAACGCGGAGGGATCTATGATGTTATTTTTGACGTGGTAGGCAAGAGTTCGTTTTCAGGTAGTATAAGATCGCTAAAGAAAAATGGATTCTTTCTAATAGCTAACCCTAGGCTGTCAAAGATGGTTCGAGGGCTATGGACTTCGATGAGAAGCAGCAAGAAAGTAATAAGTGGGACATCAAGCCCGAAGACACAAGATCTAATCTTCCTAAAAGAGCTTGTTGAGGCGGGAAAGATAAAATCGGTCATTGATAGACGCTATCCGTTGGAACAGACTGCCGAAGCCCACAGGTATGTCGAAACAGGGCAAAAAAAGGGAAATGTAGTCATAACTTTGGAACATAATAACAAAACCTAACAAGAGGAATAAAGTTTACATAATCGTCTTTAGGCGACACAAACGAATTTCGAGGATTACTTCAACCCAGCCAGCCTCTTCCTCGCATCCTCCACCTCAGCTATACCGAAACAGACAGGGAGGAAAAGACTTTCCAGAGGGAATCAAGGTCTCAGGTTTTAGCAACCATGCGCAAATTGGTGACATGGGGATAAGTCTATCTTAATTTACGATTGACTCCTCCCTTATTTCTTGATATCTTTTCTCCGAACTAGAATGGGAAAATAAGGGGACAGCAATGACAAACAAATGTCCTAAATGTCATCATGATAATCCTGACACTGCTCACTCTTGTGTTGAATGTGGAACACAGTTGGATATGATCGATAAAATCCCGATCATCCACACTGAAACTCTTGAAACACCCAAAGAAGAGCTGACCACAGGCTCTACATTTGCAGGGAGGTATCAGATCATCGAAGAATTAGGCAAAGGTGGTATGGGAAGGGTTTATAAGGTCCTCGATAAAGAAGTCAATGCAAAAGTTGCTCTTAAACTCATCAAACCTGAAATCGCTTCTGACAAAAAGACTATCGAGCGGTTCCGGAACGAGTTGAAGGTAGCTCGTGACGTCGCACACAAGAATGTCTGCCGGATGTATGATTTAGGTAAAGAGGCAGGTGTATATTATATCACCATGGAGTATGTATCGGGTGAGGATCTAAAGAGTTTTATAAGAAGATCAGGAATTATATCGGTTGGAAAAGCCATCTCTATAGCCAATCAGGTCTGTGAGGGCTTACTTGAAGCCCACAGGCTGGGAGTCGTTCATCGGGACCTCAAGCCCCAGAACATAATGATAGACAAAGAGGGGAATGCCCGGATCATGGACTTCGGTATAGCCCGATCTTTAAGGGCAAAGGGAATCACTGGATCTGGAGTGATGATCGGCACACCTGAGTACATGTCACCAGAACAGGTCGACGGGAAGGAGGCAGACCAGCGGGCAGACATTTATTCTCTGGGAGTTATCCTGTATGAGATGGTTACGGGCAAGGTTCCTTTTGAAGGCAACACCCCTTTCTCGATAGGAGTTAAACAAAAGAGCGAGGTTCCTCGTCCTCCCAAGGAAATCAATGACCAGATTCCAGAGGACCTGAATCGTGTGATCCTCAAGTGTATGGAGAAGGATAAGGAGAAAAGGAGTCAGAGTGCCAGCGAGTTGCAATCTGAATTGATGAACTTAGAGAAAGGCATCCCCACCACAGAAAGAATTGTTCCCGAAAGAAAGCCCCTCACCTCGAGGGAGATAACTGTCCAATTCAGCCTGAAAAAACTTTTCGTCCCAGCCCTAGTAATTATTGCTATTGTCACCATCGGATTAATTCTTTGGAATCCTTGGTCGAAAGAAAAATCAATTACTCTTGCCCCTTCTGGCAAACCCTCTCTTGCAGTCATGTATTTCGAAAACAACACAGGAGATGAAAACTTAGATCATTGGAGAAAGGGCATTTCTGACTTGCTAATAACCGATCTCACTCAATCCAAATTCTTAAAAGTATTGGGTGGAGATAGACTGTTTAATATTCTTAGCCAAATGAACCAGCTTGAAGCTCAAAGTTATTCTTCCGAAGTACTCAAAGAAGTGGCAACTCGAGGAGGCGTGAATCACATAGCAAGAGGTAGCTATTCGAAAGCGGGTGATATTC
>Ga0114922_10004600_pt1 | contig 12796 bp, 12 predicted proteins | sample AartaG_FD_100975 | JGI IMG/M metagenome (GOLD analysis project Ga0114922, IMG submission 100975) | Deep subsurface microbial communities from Aarhus Bay to uncover new lineages of life (NeLLi) - Aarhus_00045 metaG | ecosystem: Environmental > Aquatic > Marine > Oceanic > Sediment | place... | reverse complement strand
CGCAGGAGCGGTTCGACGCCGAGCGCAGGTCGGCGATGCTCGGACGGGAGGTCGAGGTGCTGGCGGACGGACCCAGCAAGGGCGACGCGACGAAGCTGAGCGGACGCACGCGCCAGAACGACATCGTCGTCTTTGAGGGCGGTAGAGACCTCGTCGGCCGCTTGTGCACGACCCGAATCGTTGACTCGACCCCTCTGACCCTCTTCGGCGAACCGGCAACTGGACATTCCGTTGACCACGACGGCACAACGAGCACAACGAACAACGTCAGACTCTAACGTCGTGATCGTCATGTCGTAGTGGTCCGTCGTTGCGGTTCTTCGTGTCCTTCGTGTCTGCGTGGTGAGGGCCGTGTATAATGCGGCGCGAGGGAGGCGCGGTGTTCGGCATGTCGAACAAGCGGATGATCTGGCTGTGCCGGAACCTGGGCACGCTGTTGGACGCCGGGGTGCCGGTCACGCGGGCGCTTTCGGTGCTGACGTCCCAGGCGCCGGCCGGTCGGATCCGCGACGCCCTGCAACGCGTGGCGGGCGATGTGGACGCGGGCGCCACGCTGGCCGAAGCGTTCGAGGCGCGCGGGCTATTCCCCGACTTCTTCGTGCTGCTTGTCGGCGCGGGGGAGCAGAGCGGGGCGCTCGAACGCGCCCTGGCGGAGCTGGTGCGCTTCTATGAATTCCAGCAGCGAATCCGGCGCACCCTTATCGCCAACCTGGCCCTGCCCGTCATCCAGTACGTCGTTGCCGTGGCCGTGATCTCGCTGGCGACGTACATCATCTCGATGCTGGGGGTGTCCGCGGGCAGCCCCGTCTTCTACCTCTGCGCAGGCTACGGCGGTCCTGTCGCGGCCGTCGGCCTGTACTTCCTGCTGCTTAAGCCCCTTGCCGGCAACCGGCCGTGTCACGAGGTGCTGCTGCGTGTGCCGGCGCTGGGCAACGTGATGCGGTCGGTTGCGCTGGCGCGGTTTAGCCTGGTGATGTACGTGATGCAGGAGGCCGGCGTGCCCGTGACCAATGCGCTCGAGCGCGCGTTCAACGCCACGGGCAACGGAGCCGTCGCGGCGCGCGCGGACGCGGCGGTCGCGACCGTCGACGCCGGGGGCACGCTGACGGACGCCCTGCACGCGGCGGGCCTCTTCCCCAGGGATTACATGGAGGCGGTCGACGTGGCCGAGCAGTCCGGCAAGCTCTCCGAGCGCTTCGACTGGCTGGCGTCGCATTACAGCCAGCGCGCGGAGTCCGCCCTGCACACGCTGGCGGTCGTCTTCTCCAGGCTGGTCTACGTGGCGGTAGCCCTGTTCATCATCTACTTCATATTCAAGTTTTTCTCGCTCTACGCGGGAGCCCTTTCGGGGGCGATGGGGTGAGGGGCGGCCCGGGGCGGTGCCGTTCAGGGGAACTCGGTGCAGCCGGTCACAAGCTTCAACACGATGAAGTGATGGACGGCATCACTGAGGACGAAGGCGATTCCGCCCGCCAGCAGCCAACTGCGCCACCAGCGATCGCGCAGTCGCCGCACTGCCGCGCACGCGGCCCAAACGACCAACATTGCCAATCCCACGTAGCCGTGGTGGATTCGGAGGCCGAAGGTGAGCGTGGTGAGGAGGTCCAGGTGGTCCTTCGTTCGCAGGCCGAGCACGAACCGGTTGAAGCACGTGATCGCCTCGACCGGCCCGGTCAGCACGAGGCCGCTCATCAGTGGCTTCCGGCGCACCGTGTTCAGCAGTCGGCGCATTCTCGAATCCTGACGCCGCCGATCGGGAGAGGCATCGGCCCCGCGCACAGGCCCGTCGGGATCGATCTCCGCGGACATATGGGCCCCTCAATCGGCCTTTTCGAATAGCAGGGCGGGCGTAAAGGCGACGTGGTCCGCGCTGACGCAGCGGTAGGTCACTCCGTCCAATTCCCCCTCGAAGGCCCGGGCTGCGTTCTCACCGTGCACGTGCCCGTAAGTGCAATGGCTTACGCCGGCGTCGCGGATCATGTCGCACAGCTCCGTCCGGTGGTCGAGGCCGAGAGGCGGATAGTGGCACATGGCGACCGCCACGTCCCATTCGAGCGCCCGGAGGGCCTCCAGGGACATCTTCAGCCGCAGGACGGCCCGCCGCCAATGCCCCTCGTCCGGTTCGGGGTTGAACTCGGGATGTCCGGGCCAGAGCCACCCGCGCACTCCGCAGATGCCCACCCCGCCGTAGACGGCCGCGTCGAACCGAATCAGGTGCAGGGACGGACCGATGGCGTCCCGCACGCGCCCAGGCCCCGAGAACCAGAAGTCGTGATTGCCCCGTATGAAGTACTTGACGCCCGGCAGGGAATCCATGAAGTCAAGGTCCGGCCGCGCTTCGTCGAGCGTCATCGCCCAGCTCAGGTCGCCGCACACCAGCACCAGCTCGTCCGGCGCCACCGCATTCGCCCAGTTCTCGGCCAGCCTGTCCGTGTGGTTGGCCCATTCCGGGCCGAACACGTCCATCGGCTTCTCGCCCGACGCGGACAGGTGCAGGTCGCTTATGCCGAATACTCTCAAACGAGGGCTCCTTAGCCGAGCGAGGCAGCGGCTATTGGCAGGGCTCCGGGCGGGGTCGTGTGGGCGGCAATGCCCTAAGTCTGGTCGGCTTCCTCTTCGTCGCCCAGCTTCCGGCTGATGCCGCTCCTGGCCATCGTGACCTTGATGTCCTTGTCGGGGTCGATCCTCACAACGACTTCGTCCCCCTTGATCTGCACCACCCGGCCGCGGATGCCCCCGATGGTCATGACGTCGTCTTTCGGCTTGATGCTGTCCAGCATCTCTTGGCGCTGCCGCTCGCGCTTCTTCTGGGAACGGCTCATCAGCCAGAAGAAGACCACGATGATCAGTATGAAAGGTATGAGGCCGAACAGGGGGTTACCCGGGGGCGGGGCGCCTTGAGAGGCGTCTTGCGCCCCGGCAGCAGCTTCGCCCGCCTCTTCGCCCGCCTCGTAGGCCAGTAGCAGCATCGTATCGAGCAGACGTGTCATCGCTCTTTTTCTCCAGTCATGTACCCGGCGGCGAACTCGCCCCTGAATCGGGGATACCGATTGTGGCTGATGGCGTCTCGAGCGTGCGCCATGAGCCGGGCATAGAAGGCCAGGTTGTGGATGCTCAGCAGGATCGGGCCGAGCATCTCCCCGACGCGGAAAAAGTGGTTCAGCGCGGCTCGCGAGTATAACCGACAGCATAGGCAGCCGCAACCTTCCTGGACCGGCTCCTGATCGTGGCGGAACGCGCTGTTGCGCAGCCGCAGCCGGCCGTGTGGGGTGAAGGCGGTCGCGTTGCGGCCCATCCGGGTGGGGGCCACGCAGTCGAACAGGTCCACGCCATCGGCCACGGCGGCGAGCACGTCCAGCGGGAAGCCCACGCCCATCAGGTAGCGCGGCCGGTCGGCGGGAAGCAGGGGGGCCGTCAAGGCGACGACGTGCCGGCGCAGGCGCTCCTCCTCGCCGACGCTGACTCCCCCGATCGCGTAGCCGTCGAAGCCGATCTCGACCGTTCGGCGCGCGCTTCCCCGGCGCAGGTCGTCGAAGACGCTCCCCTGCACGATGCCGAACAAGGCCTGGTCTTCCCGCGCGTGGCAGTCCTTGCAGGCGGCGCTCCAGCGCAGCGTCCGCTCGACGGCCGCCTCCGCCAGGTGGCGTTCGCACGGGTAAGGCGGGCACTGGTCGAGGACCATCGCAACGTCGGCGCCGAGCAGATTCTGCGCCATCATGCACTCCCGCGGCCCGAGGAACAGCTCGGCCCCGTCCACAGGGCTGCGGAAGCGGACGCCTTCGTCGGTCAGCTCCCGGTGCGCGGCGAGGGAGAAGACCTGGTAGCCTCCGCTGTCGGTCAGAATGGGTCCGTCCCAGGCCATGAAGGCGTGCAACCCGCCGGCCTCTGCCACTACGTCGGCGCCGGGGCGCAGCGCCAGGTGGTAGGCGTTGGCCAGCAGCATTTGCACGCCGCACTCGCGCAGTTGCGGCGGCGTCAGGCCGCGAACGGTCGCCCGGCTGCCCACGGGCATGAAGGCCGGCGTCTGCACCGTGCCGGAGCGCAGCTTCAGCCGGCCGGTGCGCGCCCGGCACCCGTCGTCTCGGCCTGTCACGTGGAATTCCATCTCTCGCTGCTCGCAGACGGCGCTGGCCCGGCGCGTCACGCGATGAGCATCGCGTCCCCATAGCTGTAGAAACGGAACCGCTCTTCCACGGCCATCCTGTAGGCGTTGAGTACGTTCTCCGTGCCCGCGAACGCGCACACCAGCATCAACAGCGTGCTCCTGGGCAGGTGGAAGTTCGTTATGAGTGCCCCGACGGCGCGGAACTCGAACGGCGGGTAGATGTAGAGGTCGGTCCAGCCCGAGTGCCCTTCCCACCGTTCCGTACGCGCGACGTGTTCCAGAACGCGGCAGGTCGTCGTGCCCGTTGCAACGATGCGTCGCCCGGCGCGCAGAGCGGCCTGGACCGCCCGGGCCGTCTCGCCGGGCAGCTCGAAGTGCTCTGCCTCCATCTGGTGTTGTTCGACATCGTCGACTCGGACGGGTCGGAAGGTCCCGGGCCCCACCATCAGCGTTAGTCTGCGAATCTCAATGCCGCGCCGGGCGACGCGCTCCAGCAGCTCCTCCGTGAAGTGGAGCCCCGCCGTCGGGGCAGCCACTGCGCCGGGCTTGTGGCCGAAGGGGCCCGCCGGCTGCGCGTAGACGGTCTGGTAACGTTCCCTGTCCAGGTCGGGCATCTCCGTCGGAAGTGCGCGCCGCCGGCGGGCGCTGGTAACATACGGGGGCAGGGGCATGGTGCCGGCCTCCCACACTTCTTCGAGCGTGGCGCCTCCTTCGCCGAGGGACACGACCCAGCGGCCGCTGCCAAGCTCCTCCAGCAGGACGACCTGAGCATCGACGGCATCCAGTCGCAGCACCTCGCCGGGCCGCAGGTGCCCGCTGCTGCGCGCCATCGCAAGCCACGGCAGCCCGGCGGGGTCTGCCCCGTCGTCCGGCCGGACCAGGAGCAGCTCGACGGCGCCGCCCGTGGCCCTGTGGGCATGGAGCCGGGCCGGCATCACCCGCACGTCGTTCAGCACCACTAGGTCGTCCTCCCGCAGCAGATTTGGCAGTTCGGAGAAGCGGCGGAACGAGACCTGACCGGTGGAGCGGTCCAGCTCCAGAAGGCGGGACTCGTCCCGCCTGCGGGCCGGCACCTCGGCGATCAGCTCCTCCGGCAGTGTGTAGTCGAAGCGCTCAACCTTCGTCATGGATCGTTCCCGCGGAGTGTTCCGTAGAATATGCCACAAAGCCGCCATGTGGGCAAGACGCTTGCAATCGGCCCATGCGTAAATTACATTCCCTATCGAGCCGATGCGGGGCGGTTGAGCCGTTGTGACAAGCGGGGAGAAGGCAATGAATGAGGTGGCCGGCCTTGCCGGGACAGCCGCATGGCCCGAGCGGCCTCCCCGCCGCCTTGACTTGCCGGGCGGCTGCGAGCTGGACATGAGCGCGCGCCCGCTCGTCATGGGTATTCTTAACGTCACGCCGGATTCGTTCAGCGATGGGGGGCAGTTCTTCTCCGCGTCGGATGCCGCCGTTCAGGGCCGGCGCATGTGCGCTGAGGGCGCCGACCTGATAGACGTGGGCGGCGAGAGCACGCGGCCCGGCAGCGAGCCGGTCTCCGTCGAGGAGGAGAAGCGGCGCGTCATCCCCGTCATCCGGGAGCTCGTCGCCGAGATCAGCATTCCCATCAGCATAGACACGCAGAAGGCCGAAGTCGCCGCCGCCGGCCTGGATGCGGGCGCCCGCATCATCAATGACGTGAGTGCTCTGCGCACCGACCCGGAGATGGCTCCGCTGGCCGCCGAACGTGGCGTGCCCGTAGTGCTGATGCACATGCTGGGCACCCCGAAGACGATGCAGCGAGACCCCACGTACGAGGAGGTGGTGGGCGACGTCTGCGAATGGCTTCGGCAGCGGGTCAGGTTCGCTGTGCAGAGCGGCATAGGTGAGGACCGGCTGGTGGTGGACCCCGGCTTCGGCTTCGGCAAGACGCTCCAGCATAACCTGGAGCTGCTGCGGCGCCTGCACGAGCTGCACGCTCTGGGATTGCCGGTGCTGGCAGGCACGTCGCGCAAGTCGATGCTGGGCCGTATACTGGACGTTGCGGAAGGCGAGCGCCTTTACGGCACGCTCGCCACGGTCGCGTGCGCCGTTCTTTCGGGCGCCCACATCGTCCGCGTTCACGACGTGGGGCCCGCCGTGCAAGTCGTGAAGGTCTGCGAGGCCATCAGGCGCGGGGCGGACTACCGAAATGGGTGAGGCCCTCTACGAGATCGGGCACTGGTTCAGCGTGCGGTACCCCATCCTGATCCGGGCCGTCGTTGAGGTCTTCATCATCTTCATCTTCGTCTACGCCTTTCTGCGCATCATGCAGGGGACGCGCGGGGCCGGCGTCCTGAAGGGGCTGGCCATCTTCGCCGCGGTGCTGGCCACAGTGACCGGCCTTTTGACCCGTCGCATGCAGCTGGTGACGGTGAACTGGGTGCTGAGCCGCTTCGTGCCGGTAGTCCTTGTTCCGCTGATCATCCTGTTCCAGCCGGAGGTCCGGCGCGCGCTCATCAAGCTGGGCCAGAACCCATTGTTCCGGATGTTCTTCCGGCCCCACAGCCGCTTCACCGACGAACTGGTGAAGGCCACCTTCAGCCTGGCGCGCGACAGGGTGGGGGGGCTGATCGCACTGGAGCGCGAGGTCGGGCTGCGGGGCTACACCGAAGGCGGCGTAAGGCTGGACGCGGAAGTCACTGCAGAGGTAGTGAAGACGATATTCTGGCCGGGCACGCCCCTGCACGACGGAGCGATCGTGATCCGGCAGCAGCGGATAGCGGCGGCCGGATGTCTGTTCCCGCTGACCGATAACCCGCAGTTCAGCAGCGAACTGGGCACCAGGCACCGGGCCGGTATCGGCATCACCGAGGAGTCGGATGCAGTCGCCATCATCATCAGCGAGCAGACGGGCAAGGTTTCCCTGGCCGTGGGCGGGACGCTTCAGCGCGATCTGGACGAGAAGTCCCTGCGGCGCGCGCTTGAGGAGCTGGCTACCGAAGTCCAAGAGGTAGCTTGACCGGGACGGAGCATGTTCGGAACAGTCTTCAGAGCGATCTTCGGCAACTTCTGGCTGAAACTGCTGGCGCTGATCATCTCAGTCGGCATCTGGTTCTACGCGAACAACAGCCTGGTTGACGCGATAGACAGAGAGGCCCGAGTGACCGTCATTCCTCCCGACGGATACAGGGCGGTCCTTCAGACAGAGGAGAGGGTGAGGGTCCGCGCGGCCGGCCCCCAGTCTGTGCTCAAGAGGGTCGACAACGCCATCATGCACAACCTGACCTACAAGCTGAGCGAGACGGAACTGGAGGACGGCTGGGCGACGCTGCCCGTGGATCGCGACTGGCTGCCGCCCACAGTCGCGGAGTCGGACGTCGTGCAGTTGCGATTCAGGGACGTCTCGCCGGCCGAGGTGAGGGTGTTCGTCAGCCCGATCAGGACGGGAGCGGTCCTGCCGGTCAAGGTCCAGACCTCAGGGATGCCGGCTGCGGGCTTCCGTTTGGCGCCGGAACCGGAAGCTTCACCTCCCACCGTCACGGTGCAGGGCCCGGCCGTTGCAGTCGATGCGATGCAATACGTGACGACCGAGAGGATACCGGTTTATGGCAGCCGAAGCGACATCTACCAGCCCGTCGCGCTGCAGGACGAGGTCCAGGTCGCGCTGGACGACGGCCCGTCCGTCACCGTTCGGTTGCAGCTCAGCCAGAGCACGGTGGACGCGCGCGTCTACGTAAGCGGAGAGCAGGTGGAAGAGCGGCGCTTCGAGGGCATCCCGATCGGGTTTGCGATGGTGCCCGGCTTCCCCTACAAGGTAGAGCTTGTGGAGGAGCAGGAAACGGTCGACGTGGTAGTGACGGCTGCACCCGCCAACCTGAAGAGGCTGCAACCCGAGTCCATACGGGCGACCGTAGACCTTACCACATTGTCCGATGAGCCGATCGAGGTGGGCGCCAGCGCGCTGTACGAAGAGAGGGTCCGGATCTGGCTGCCCCAGGACGCGACCTACCGTGCCGTCCAGTGCGAGCCGGAGCGCGTCACGCTGCGGTTGAAGAATGCCGCCGAATGAGTAGAATACGGGGTCTGCACTGCGACCTATCTTCGAGGGCGTCGAGATGGCACTCCTGGGCGTGAACGTTGACCACGTGGCGACAATCCGCCAGGCCCGGCGGACCTACGAACCGGATCCCGTGTGGGCCGCGGCGGAGGCCCAACTGGGCGGGGCGGACATCATCACCATCCACCTGCGGCAGGATCGCCGGCACATCGGCGACCGGGACCTCCGCCTGCTGTCCGAGACCGTGTCCGTCGACCTGAACCTGGAAATGTCCCTGGCCGACGAGATAGTGCAGATTGCGCTGGAAACCGAACCCGACATGGTCACGCTCGTGCCCGAGAACCGCCAGGAAGTCACCACCGAGGGCGGCCTGGACGTGGTCGGGCAGGGCGACAGGGTCCGCGACGCCGTCGCCCGGTTCACCGACAACGGCATCCCCGTCAGCCTCTTCATTGATGCCGAACGGGCGCAGATCGAGCGGGCCGCTGAGCTCGGCGCCACCTTCGTCGAACTGCACACGGGAAGCTACGCCAACGCAGAGCGGCCGGCGGAGCGCGAACGGTGCCTGGGCGATCTGCAGAAGGGAACCGAGTTGGGCCGCGACCTTGGTCTCGTGGTCAACGCAGGCCACGGGCTGACGTACGCCAACGTCGGCGGCGTGGTGCAGGCCGTGCGGCCCCACGAACTGCACATCGGGCACAGCATCGTCTCGCGGGCAGTATTCGTGGGCATTCGCGAGGCCGTCCGGCAGATGAAGGAGGTCATCTGGCGAACTGAGATGGCCTTCTGAGCTGCGCCCATGGGAGGCGCGTCTGCCCGGCAGCATGCCAGTCCCGGCTACAGAGCTTACTCGGACGAGGAGAATGGAGTTTGGCGATTGATCGCGACAAGATCACCGAGGGCGTTCGCCTGATCCTGGAGGGATTGGGCCGCGATGCGACGAAGGGAGTGATGGCCGATACGCCGCGCAGAGTCGCAGAGGCCTTCGGGGAGATTCTGGCCGGGATGGACGTGCGGCCTGACGACCTGGTGAAGATCTTCACCGAGGAACGCTACGATGAAATGGTCCTGGTTAAGGACATTCCTTTCTACTCCATGTGTGAGCACCATCTACTTCCCTTTCTCGGGCGAGCGCACGTGGCCTACATCCCGGCCGGCGGGCGCATCACGGGCATCAGCAAACTGGCGCGCGTAGTCGATGCGCACGCCCGCCGCCTCCAGACACAAGAACGCATGACGGCCGGGATCGCAGACACCCTCAACCGCACGCTGCGCCCCAAGGGCGTCATGGTCGTCGTCCAGGCCGAGCACCTGTGTATGACGATGCGGGGCATAAGGAAGCCCGGGTCGCTGACCGTAACCAGCGTTGTGACGGGCTTGTTCAGAGAGAAACCCGCCACCCGCGCCGAGGCCATGATGTTGATCGACACCGGCCGGTAGGCCCGCGGGCACTGCGCCGTCCTTGCCAACTTCGGTAGCACGGGCCGAGCTTCCGCAATGGCTGACGAGCACGACAGAGCGGCGACGTTCATCGAGTTGCTCTCCCCCGGGGACAAGCTGCGTCTTGTGTGCGACTGGACGGAACGCTACTACCTGCAGGGCCGGACCGTTTGCATCCTGTTGAACGACGAGGGCGAAGCGGACGAGCTGGACTCGCTGCTCTGGACCTTCCGGCAAGAGGCGTTCATCCCCCACGTCCGCCTGGAGAAAGCGGAAGAGCCCGTCATCGAGCCCGTCATCATCGCCACGGGCGATCCTGGCGAGGTCGAATCCGACGCGCTGATCCTGGGCAGCGGTGACGGCCTGCCCGAGGGATTTGAGCGCTTTGGCCGGATCTGCGACTTCGCTGTCGTCTATGACGAGGGGCTTCGCCAGGCCAGCCGGGACAGGTTCGCCGCCTGCAAGAACGCCGGCTACCACATGCGGTTCGTCAAGGGCTGATCTGGCCGAAAGCCGCCCTGGTGGCGGCGTTTACTCTCCCTATCTCGTTCACTATAATGGTGTAGAGCGAGGCGGGTCTTCGGACGGCGGCAATCGCGCACCCGCAGGAGCCGAGGAAGCAGAGTGTCCTCATCCACCAGGAAGGTGTTCAAGGGCGACCCTGTCCTGCTGAAGATCGACCGCATCAGGCGGTCGGTCATCCTCTGGACCATGGGGTGGGGCTACCTGTGGGTGGCGCTTGCCGTGATGGCCGCCGTCTTCGGCGGCGTGCTGCTCGACCATGCCTTTGTGCTGCAGAAATGGGGCCGGATCGCGTTCTCGCGCGCGTTCGTCGCGTCTCTGGGGGCGGCTTTGCTCATGGCGTCCCTTTTCCCGCTGGTCAAGCGGATCGGCCGTCTCTACATCGCCCGGCGAATGGAGTCCGAGAGGCCCGGACTCAAGAACGCCCTGATCAGCTACCTTCAGTGCCGGGACGATCCCGAGACGCCGGGCGAACTGAAGCTGCTGCTCGGAAGAAAGGCCGCCCGGCACATTCATTCGCTTGACTCCCACGTGGCCGTCGATCGCGCGCGCTACGTGCGGCTCGCCGCGGCCGTCTGCGGCGTGCTGGTGCTCTTTCTGGCCTATTCAGTGCTGTCTCCCAAGAGCTCCTTTGTCAGCGTGCGGCGGCTGTTCTGGCCCCGGGCGGACATACATCCGCCCACCGCCACCCGCCTGAGCCAGATTGACCCCGGCGACATGTACCTCATCCAGGGCGACGAGCCGCGCCTGAAGGTGCGCGCCGAGGGGGCCAGGCCGCAGAGCGCATGTGCAATCTGGGACGGCACGAGCTTCGAAGGACGGCGCATCCTTCTGTCCGAGACGAGCGATGGGCTTTGGGAAGGTCAGTTCCCGCCCGTGCTGGAAGACGGCAGCTATTACGTCGCTGCGGGCGACACGCGCAGTGACAGGTTCCAGATCCGAGCGCTGCCCCGGCCCGTGGTGGAGCGGGTCCAGCTCACGTTGCGTCCGCCCGCGTACACGGGATTGCCGGTGCAGCGTCTCGATGGAGGCGACGCCGACGTCATCAGCGGCACCGAGGTGTTCGTCCGGGCGCTGACCAATCTCCCACCGGGGCGAGGCTACCTGCAGTTCGACTCCGGGCGCCGCGTCTGGATGCACGTCGTGGAAGACGGTTCGGCGCTCCAGGCGGCTCTCACGGCGCTTCGGTCGGACGCTTACTCGGTGCACTTCGAGACGGCCCGCTATCCCAACGGCTCCAGCTTCCAGAACCTGGCGCCGGTCAAGTTCAGGCTCACGGTCCGCGAGGACGAAGCGCCGACGATAACGCTGCACGGACCGCCCGACGGCGTCGAGCTCCGGCCCGACCAGGCGGCGCGCATCGCCTATAGTGCGCGCGACGACCTGGCGGTCACCGCCGTCCGCATCCGCTTCAGCATCGGCGGGGTGGCCCGGCCTCCGGTCACGATCCTGGAGCCTCACGTGTCCCGGGTCGACAGTGCGGAGCACGCATGGGAGCTGGCAAGCATCCCGGCCCCGGCGGGATCCGTCATCACCTACTCTCTGGAAGCCCAGGACAGCCGGCCGCAGGCCGCGAACGTCGGCAGGACGGAGACGAGGCGGATCGTCGTCCTTGGCGCTGCGCAGGCAGACCAGGAGGAAGCGAGGCCGAGAAGTCCCGAGGCCCAAGCTGCCGAAGGTGAGCGCTCCGAGGGCGCGGAAGGAGAGGGCGAGCGCGCGCCTGCGCCGGAGGCGGAGCAGCGCGAACGAGAGGATGGCCAGCCGGCCGAGCCAGCCGATTCTGACCGACCCGATGACGCCGCGGCGACTGCGGCACCTGAGCGGACGTTGCCGGATAGCGCGGAAGCGGGCGACGAGCGTGCGGGCGACGAGCTGGAGGAGCAGGCTCGGCGCGTGGCGGAACTGCTTGAGCGTGAGCGCGGAGCCACGGAGGAGGGAACGAGCGGGGAGTCGGGCGAGACGGGCGAGCGGACTGCGAGCGCGCCGGAGCCGTCCTCGGGCGGGCAGGCCTCCGAGCAGGGAGGGGAAGCGCAGGAGCAAGGGGCCGCCTCGGAAGGTGGCGGGCCGGCGTCTGAAGAGGTGCCCGGCGAAGCGGGTCAGGCCGACTCGGAGGGCGGCGCCGAAGCGGGGAGCGAGGCCCAGGAATCGGCCGGGGACGAGCCCGCAGCGGGTCAAGCAGCGGAAGGTGAGGGGACCGGCGAGGACCAAGCGCGCGGCGGGGCCGCTGAAGCGTCAGGCGAGGCAGGTGACCGGCCGTCGGCGGCTGCGGAGCCTGGCCAGGCGGAACCGGCCGAGGAGCAGGCGGCGGCATCTTCGGGCGGCGGCCCAGGCGGCCGGGGCCGGGGCACGGGCGGCGCTGGCGAAGAGCAGGGCGCTTCCGAGGCCGAAGGCGAAGCCGCCGCGGAGGCGGGCGACGCGCCGCAGGCGGGGTCGCAGGGCGGCGGCGAGGGAGCTTCCTCCGGGGCGGCACCGGAAGGCGGACAAGCAGGCTCCGGCGCAGGAGACGCCCGGTCCGGTCAGTTGCCGGCAGGCCAGACGGCCGGCGGAGAGGGCAGAGGCGCTGCAGACGGTGAGCCGGCGGACCAGTCGACGGCCGGGAGCACGCCGGGCGCCGGACCCCAGGGGACCGGCGTCAGTGAGCTTCCGCCGGACGGCGCTCCCGAGGGGGCGCTGCCCGTGCAGGATCTCGACCGGGCCATGGAGGAACT
>Ga0114922_10004598_pt1 | contig 12799 bp, 11 predicted proteins | sample AartaG_FD_100975 | JGI IMG/M metagenome (GOLD analysis project Ga0114922, IMG submission 100975) | Deep subsurface microbial communities from Aarhus Bay to uncover new lineages of life (NeLLi) - Aarhus_00045 metaG | ecosystem: Environmental > Aquatic > Marine > Oceanic > Sediment | place... | reverse complement strand
CTATCATCGTTTTAATCGGCCCACGCTTGTATAGGACGGCAAAAATGTCCCATAATGAAATTCCTATTAAAATCGCCAGTGTGCTCCAAAATGGTAAAACGATACTCATTGAGGCGCTCACGAGCAAGCTAATGTACAAGACGATGAAATTCTTAGTTTTAATAGATTTTGATGTAAAATAACCAAGTATGAGTAGAAAAACGGAAATTCCTGTTAAAAGTGGGATATAGATATTCGTAAATAAATAATAAAGCCTAAGTAAAGAAGCGGTTTCAGGAAATTGAATAAATATTACGAATATTATAATATCTAAAAACATCAATGTGATGAAGAAACTAACGAAACCAAAACTCAAACCAAATACATATTTCAATATTCCTACACCTAATTTTCTCATTAAGAAGATTATCGTGAACGCTGAAATGGCAGCAATTACTGTGAAAAGAACTCCATTTAATATGACCCCTAAGGCTCCAAATTCATCTTCAGGAAAGTAACTTTCCTCTACTTCTACACCAGCGACAAAAAATGAAAGATATGCTAATATCCCCGCAACTATTATAGCTATAATAATAGGTATAGGATATAAAGATGATTTAACTCGATATGTAGGAAGAAAATGAGGGACAAAATCCTTTTCTATTATTTCCTTTTGATAACCAGTACTTTCCAAGGTTGGTTCAGGATTTTCTCGATCATCATCTTGCTTATCATTAGTCATAGAATTAGTTGGCATGATAGTACTATAAGATTTTATTTAAAATTATAAAATTAATAATAACTTAAATATATAGTAATAATGATTTATAATGTAGTATATTCGGATGGTAAAATAATTCTATTATGTCAAAATATCGAAATGAGCAAGATTATTTAGCCAAACAAGTTGTATGTTTACCTATAAATCAAAAAGCCTATATTCACAATCTATATCCGTGCTATCTGGGAATTTTATTTATTGGTAAGATGTCTACATCTATTTTAGAAAAGATAAAAATTCAATTAGAATTAGTGTTCGATTCCTTTTTTTTTGATATCACATTTCTCGGTGAGAAGAAGGTAGAATCTTGTTTAAGCAAGAGACATACAAAGGAGGAACATAACTTATTAGACAAGACTTTAGATAAAGTCGTTCTTTTTCCGACAAACATGTTTTATTCAAATATAAAAACCCATATAGTAGAAGAAAAAACGACTATAGGTTTGGGATTGACAAATGTTCCAATTTATTCAAGTAGCGATGAGAAGTTACTTTTTCTTTTTGGGGAAGCAAATCTTAAACATAATTGTGCCATAGTTTCAACTCATAATTTAGTGGATTTAAATAAAAGTGAAACCACGGAACACAGGTTACTTAAGGAAGTTATTCACGAGATTGGGCACATAATATTGGGGCATACTCATTGTTTTAATAAAAATTGTGTTATGCAGTTTTCTTATAATACTAAAGAAATAGATAGAAAATCGAATAATTTATGCGAGAAGTGTAAATTAAAATTAGAAAATATACGAGCAATAAATAACTTTTAAAAAGTTACATTAGGTAAGTCATGGATGAACTCCTTAATTAGCTCAACTCTAACTTTTCTATCTTCCCCTTTATAACGTAAAGGATAAAGCTGATCAATCGTGAACTTGTATAGTTTCATCCAGGTTTTTGCTATTTCATTTACTCTATAATGTTGAGCAACTTCCTTAGCATTTTTTCCAAACTCTGCTCTTAGATCGTCGTCTTTTAATAGTTTTACCACATAATCTTTAAATTGATCAAGGTTATTGGCCAAGTAGCCTGTCTTACCGTGACGGATTATATTACTAATACCGCACGCATTTGCTCCAACATTAGGGGTCCCTTGAGCCATTGCTTCAAGTAATACAAGTCCTTCAGCTTCAACCCACGACCATAGACAAGTTAAATCTGCGGTATTATACAATTTTAATAAGTCTGGAAAAGGGACCCTACCAGCATAAGACACAAAATCTCTATATTGTTTCTTCTTTATTATCCGTTTCACATGATCTTTTGAAGGGCCAGCACTACCTACCAATAACAAGTGTGCATCAGGAACTTCGTCATGTACTCTTTTGAATGTTTTAATAATATCTATTGGGTGCTTTTCTGGAGATAAGCGCGAAGCATATAGAAGAATTTTTTTACCTTCTAAACCATATTTTTCGCGAATTCCGTTCTCTTTTAGATTTGTGTAATATAAATCTCTTATTCCATTAGTCATACATACAATTGGTTCCTTAAACCGATAATCTCTTAGTAAATCTTTTTTAGACTTAGTTGCTACATGAACAAAGTCATACTTATCGACAATGTGGCGTTCATATCTCCAAATAAGATCTCCTTTAGTCAAAAGCTTACCAATCACAGGTACATATTGAGCCGTATAATATTGCATAGGGCTATTATGAGTTCCTATCATAGGGATTCCTAAATATTTAGCCCAATTGATAGCCATAGACCCTACTACCGCGTGTGTATGGATGTGAGCAATGTCCAAATAATCGTGTTGGCAAAAAAAGATTTTATGTAAGGGAGCACTTAAAACAAAACCTGTATTATGACCGATAATTGCCCCTCCAATTTCGTGAAAATGCAATGTTTTCGGTATTTTATATCCATTCTGTATTCGAGGTGCAAATACATGGACATTATGGCCTAGTTTTGCGATTGCTTCTGAAAGGAATCTAACAGCATGAGCAGTCCCGTTTATCTGACTATACATAGTACTAAAAAAACCAATATCAAGAGCTTGTTTAACCATAGTCAGATTCCTAAAATAGATATTTATAATAGTATTATATATATATAGACATATATCTAGTTAAATTGTTTCTAATTAAACTCTTTCTTTTATTAAAATTTTCACAGTTTCTTAATAAAACCGTACAAATGGTTAATTTTATATATGATAATTTGGAATTAATTTTAATTTTTTAAATATCGTAGTAATATCCAGAGGAATTATCGTTTATTCACACTTTTAGTCATTGTTATTTTAGATTTATGCTTTAACTAATTAGGTGGAAAAATTAATGCAGAATTATCATATGCAAAAAAAAGAGAGAGAAATAACAGACAAAGCCAGAATAGTACAACTCCTTAAGAACGGTAAGTATGCAACAATTTCAATGTGTAGAATGGAGGAACCTTATATAGTTACTTTAAGCTATGGTTTTGACGAAAATAAAAATACGTTATACTTTCATAGTGCAAATTTAGGGTTAAAACTTGACATCTTAAAGGATAATTCTAATGTTTGTGGTGCTGTTATTGAAGATTTAGGTTATGTTAAAAGCGTTTGTTCTCATAAATATCGCTCTATCGTATTTTGGGGCGAAATGGTAATAATACAAGACATTGAAGAAAAAAAACACGGTTTTAATGTACTCTTGAACCATTTAGAAGAAAATCCAAGCGAAATGAAAAAGAAATTTCTTAAAAACGAAAAATCCTATGTTGACACATGTATTATGCGATTGCGCATTAAGGAAATTACAGGGAAGGCTTCAGAATAGAAATTTTGAAATTTCATAGGAAAGATTCAAAGAATCATAAAATTTTTTTTATTTGCTTGATAAATCAATAATATGGACCCTATTGAAGAAAAAAGAATCGTTGAAGAAATTTTACAGAATAGAAGGTTGCCTTATTCGATTGAATTATTGGATGTCGAAGGAGAGAAATATACTGTACGAAATAATTTCGGTTCTACTGTAGTGTATTACAAAAAAGACAACGGTTATTACTTAGAAACAGAATTAGATTAATGTTCGAACATTTTATACTTCTAAATTGTTTTGTAGTTATACTATTTTAACTTTAAATCGAATTGAATTAGGATTAAATTGGATTTAGAACTATGTTCGATTTATAACTTAAAGAAACGATAAATTATATCTCTATTTTAATTTTAATAAGCAAAAATTAAATGTTTATTATAAGAAATATATAACCTAAAAGACATAAAATTATAAGATTATCAGTTTTTTATTTCAACAGAGAAAATATAAAATTTTTGCTAAGTTTATGGGAAAAAGAAAGCTTAAATCTAAAAGTTCTGATGAGAGATTCACTGAAGAATTTCGGGCGGTTATAGACAATTCCACATCCCTTTCTATGTATAATGAAAAAAGGAGATCGGTTTGTGTTATCCGTAAGAATTTAGCTAAAGAGTACGAAGTTGAAGTAGATTCTTCAGAAGCACCCGTATTAAACACAATACTGGAAAGACCTCAGCCTTTTGAAAGTTCGATGGCTAGTCTTAATATACTAGATGCAGAAATTTTCCCATTGTTAGATGCTTTTAAAATTACTTTTGGAGAAGAAAAAGAGTTAAAGCTGCGTTCCATTAAACTTGCTGTTGGTGGAAGCAATAGCGATTACGTTACAATCAGAGAAAAAGATTTGATAAAATTTGATGTAAAACCGACTTTAAGCGGTTTAAGAGAGTTTATTAAAGAGAATAGTGATAGCATTTTAGGCTTTTTAGATAGCGAATATATAAGCGAAGAAGGGAACGTTATTTATTTGAAATGCGAGAAAAGAGATGTTTCTGATAACATCTATTCTGTCAAAATCATAATTCTTGCTTCAATGCAACAGCGAGGCTATTTTCTTCAACAAGAACACAAATACTACGGCTTACAATTATTCATCGTAATAGAATCAAAAAAACCGAACGATGATAAGTTACTTGAGTTTATAAAAGAACTGGGAATTGATTGGGAATTAATCTTTTTTAGAAGAAGACTAGCAATTCACGATTGGACAGAAATTGAGTGCCAAACAAATTCTGACAACCTTAAAAGTTTTTTAAGGGTTAAATATGACACTTTAAATTATTTTGACATAAACAACATCATCAGATTAATAGAAAAAAACAGTCTACCTTTTAATGTTGTTGATAAGATGGGTTCTTTATTGTTTAAAATGAAAAACGAAAGATCTTCTCAATTGCAGGAAAATAAAAAATACGATGATTTGAGGTATGACGATTCATTAGACAGCGGATCAGTACATTCAATTGATGAATATTCTTTAACATTAAAAAAAGCAGAAATTGCTGCGGCTGCAAAAATCGCTTGTGCTTACTTAGGTATCCAAAAACAAATTACTGTTGACAGAGATATTTCTGATGCTGAAATTCTCAAATATCAAGATGAATTAACTAATTTTTAAGTCGTTATATCATTTTTAAGAAAAAAATGAATGAGATAATAAGAGTTATTAACATTTCAATTCTATTTTAGCTTGTAAGATTCTTTTAGTAACGCATGGTTAATTTCGCCGAAAGTGACACTTTTTCCCGTTTTAGTGTTCGATACAGTGTATACCGCCGGGGCAAACAATCCAGGATCTATTGCATAAAAATCATAATTAGCTGCTTTAAATGTTTCTATGAAAGGTTTACCGTAACTAGATGAAGTATTTGCTGGAGCTTTTTTCAATAGATCAAAAACTTCATCTTGCTTGTCTTTTTCAACCTCGATAGTGTAATATGTCATACCCGCAGCGCTTATTGAGTCATTAGTGCGACCCATTGCGCCTAAATCGTCTTTTGCAATAGGAGCAATAGTAGCGGTACCAAATCCATCTTTAATAACGCCTAACGGAAACTTTATTTCATGTAATTTATGAATACCGGTTTCAACAATTCGTGCTGCAACTTGAATTGATCCTGTTAAGCATGCAGTTGGTGCACAGAGGGCATAGGTCTTGTTTGGTGTTACTCCACATTTTTCAGCCACTAAGCTCATCACCTCTTCGTTAGGTAATTTTGCAGTTTCAAAAACGATGATAGCACAATCAGAATCATCAGTATAGTCAAGTTCGTCGAATAATTTTTCAACTTTACTTTTAGCTCTGGCAGGTCCTGAGCCTAAGGATTCAAAAACCTTTTTCTTCTTCATTACACCATCTTTTTCAATTTCTTTTTTTAGTTTCACATTCCATCCGGCAAGTTGAGATGCCATGCAAGAGATTAAAGGATGGGAAGTATAAACATTAACACTCGGTAAGAAATGACCATTCAGGTTATAAGAAGTAAAATCGACCGTCCCTAAGCCACCCATACAAATTTCACCTACCAATTTTCCGCCACTCCACGACGCATTTGTCATATCTAAGACAGTTGCTCCACTATCGTATTTTATTATTTCAGCATTATAAAATTCTTTTCTATCTATTATCTTCTGAACAAGTTTTAAAGTTAAATCGTTTATTTTAATATGGTGTGTCAAATTTTTCACGCCTATTTTTTTTTAATTGAGTATTTAATATTAAATTCGTACTTTAATATAATTATATATATAAGTTTATATTAAAAAATTTTAAAAAAAAAATGAGCAAAGCAAATAGTAGCCTTAAGCTATTAAATTCTGATTTAAGTGAGACAAAAAAATGGTTTTTAAATCAGATACAAGAAGTTAAAACCTCTATTCATCTCTACACCCATCTTGATGCAGATGGTTTATCATCGGGGGCAATTCTTGGGAAAGCTTTATATCGTGAAAACATTCCTTTTCAGATTTCTGTTTTAAGGCAGTTAGAAAGAGAGGAAATCACCAAAATTGCAACCTTAACTCAAGATATCGATAGTTTCCTGATATTTTCTGATTTTGGAAGTGGACAATATTTAGATCTTATTGAAAAATTAACCGCTAGAAATGGCAAGACCTCTTTTATTATTCTGGATCACCACCTACCGCAAAATATACCAAATAAAGACGATGATAAAATTAAAGAGATATACGCGAATTCAAGACCTTGGCACATTAATCCATATTTCTACGATGTGGATGGTAGTACGGAAATTTCAGGTGCAGGCCTAAGCTACTTCTTTGCTAAAATTTTAAATGAAAAAAATCTTGATTTATCTCCAATCGCCCTTGTAGGAGCCACCGGTGATATTCAAAGGCGAGGTCCTAATAATTCTTTTACAGGATTAAATTCCACTATTTTAGAGCATGCTATCAAAAATAATCTAGTCGAAGTGATTAACGACTTGAATTTTTCCCCTATTAAGCCTTTAAATGAAGCAATTTCGTATTCAAACGAAATTAACTTACCGGGGTTAGGTAAAAATTCTAGTAAAATGCTAAAATTCTTACAATCTCTAGGAATTTTAATGGAAAATTCGGATGGTAATATAAAAACATTAAATGATCTTAATCAAGACGAGAAACAAAAGGTTTCTTCTGCTATTATTGAATACATTTCTCTAAAACTCGACATCGATCCTTCTGAAATTATAAAAAAACTCATAATTAATAGATATATATTGAAAAACGAGGTAGTTGGTTCAGAGTTACATGATTTAAAAGAATTTTCTTCTCTTTTAAACTCGTGTGGAAGGAGTAATAATGGATCGTTAGGAATTGCTATAGCGATGGGTGATAGAAGAATAGCCTATAATAAAGCTAAAGACCATCTAATAAATTATAGAAAGTCTCTAGTTCAATCTTTATCGTGGTTAAAAGATAAAAATAAAATCCAGTATAAAGATTATATCCAATTCTTTTTTGGAGAAGATATCATTCCCGAGAATATAATTGGTACAATTGCTTCAATGTTGATATTTAGTAAAAACGGAGATATTGATCTATCAAAACCTGTTTTTGGTTGTGCAACAAGAAAAGATGAAGATGTTTATAAAATATCTGGGAGGGCACATGAAAGTATTGTAAAAAAGGGTGTAAATCTTTCAGAAGCTATAAGAGAAGCGTTGGAGCTTTCAAATTTAAAGGCATTAGGAGGAGGACACCCTCCAGCTGCAGGTACAAAAGTACCAATTAGTAAGATTGAAATCTTTTTAGATAATTGTGATCTAGTAATTAAAAAACAATTGGAAAGTAATTGAAACTAATAGACAAACCTCTATTTTCTATATCTTATAAATTTCTCCAGTTTCGGGTGCAACTGAATTAAAACCTCTCTTATTTAAGCTATGAGCGAATGAGGTCGTCGATTTTTCGTCACCATGTACACAAAAAATAAATTTATCCTCGTTTCGAAATGTAATATCGTTAACGTAATTGTTTAAGTGAATTTTATCTGCATGACTTGAAAAATCATAATAATCTATTTTACACTTTGCTTTAATTGATAGGTCATAAGATATATATTTTTGTTTTCTATCTTCTTTAAATTCGAAAATTCTTTCATCAATTAATTTTCTTCCGGGAGTCCCTTCAACTTGATATCCAACCAGAAATACAGCAGAGCTAGGATCGTTTAAAAATGTTGGAATGTATTCAAGAGCAGCTCCTCCCTTTAACATACCTGAGGGGGATATAATTAAACCTTTCGTCCCTTTTTTGAGTTTTCTTCTCCATTCCTTAGAGACTAATTTAGCTTTTCTCATCGCCGCACTATATTTTGCAAAATCTTTCATCGAATCTGGGAATTGAGAATATTCAGTTAAGATTTTTCTAGCTAATCCATCTATGAAGATATCGCTATTAAAATTATACTTCCCTAAAGTCATTAATATTTCTTGGGAACGGGCAACACCAAAAGCAGGAACGAGAACATTTCCACCGTTTTCAATTACGTTTAAAGTATCATCGATAAATTTTTTTTCAAGGTTTGCTCTTAGGGGATGTTCTCTTGGAGCATAAGTTGATTCTGTTATTAAAATGTCAATTTCAGGTAACTCGCTAGGTTTAGCGGGAGCAACTAAGTTCGTTTCTTGAGTGTTGATGTCACCTGTATAGAGGATTATTTTGTTATCTACTTCGACTAATATGGATACACTCCCAGGGATATGTCCTGCGTCAAAAAATGTAATGAAGAAATTCTCATCAATCTTCTGACGTACTTTATTTTTTAAAAAGAATGCATTTTTTCGGGTTTTTTGTAATTCTCTATATCCGAAGGGGTACGGAAAATTAGAGATTCTTATCATATCTCCCAGTAATATGTCTGAAATCCTTAGAGTTAAAGGGTTAGTAAACAAGGGAATCTCTTTCTCTTTATATAATAAGGGTATACCTCCCGAGTGATCTATGTGGCAATGAGATAACGCAATAGCTTTAAGGTTATTAATTTCTCCGTTGGAAGGTAATCTCTCCTCACCTTTAAATCGCACACCATAGTCTAGTACACACTGTGCTCCATTTTCTGATTCAATTAGAACTGCTGAACGCCCCACTTCTCTGCATCCACCAAGGAATTTTATAAGTGTCATTGATATCCTCTCTTAGGTTAAAAAAAATATATGTTCTCTTTTCAAAAGATTAATTTGGATAACCTTTCAAAAAATTTCAATCTTATGATTATCTTAAAAAAAAAAAGGGGCAGTTATTTTATTTTTTTAATTACGTTTGTCAATAAAGCGACAACATTATTAACATTTTTACCAAAAATTTCTAAGATTTCACCCCATGTTACAGGAGCTTCATCATCCTTCCAACAATCATAATCTGTAGACATTGCTACAGCAGCATATGGAATTCCTGCTTCATTTGCTAAAATTGTTTCAGGAGCTATGCTCATATTTATTACATCAGCACCCCAGATTCTAAACATTTCAGATTCCGCTCTAGTCGAAAATCTAGGGCCTTCGATTGTAATAACAGTTCCTTTCTCGTGAAACTTGAGATTAAGTTCTTTAGCAGTTTCAATAAGAATCTTCCTTAAATCTTCCGAATAAGGATACGCCATTGCGGTATGCTTTGCATCACCAGGTGGAAATTCATCAAAAAAACTTACTTTCCTTAATCGTGTGAAATCAATAAACTGATCTAGAATGATGAAATCACCTCGTTCAATTTCTTCCCTCAAACTACCGCAAGCAGTTGTTGCCAAAATATGAGTACAGCCTTGATTTTTCAAAGCTTGAATATTAGCTCTATAATTTACCTGCGTTGGTGGAATAGTATGGTCTCGTCCGTGTCTTGCTACGAGAACAATTTCTACATCATTAATCTTGCCTAACATTAGAGAAGAAGTTGGTTTTCCATATGGTGTGTTGACTTTTATTTCTTCTACATCTTTTAAAATGTCAGGATTATCTAATCCAGAACCTCCTATTATTCCTATCTTAACCATTATCCTCACTATACCAATTTCTTAAATTTTAATTTATATAATATTTAAAATTGCTCCAATTTTATTTTATTTTGTTTTAATTAAAAAAAAACAATGTGAACCGTTTATGAAAAATAAAGAAGGAACTGTAGATTTGGCAATAATAGGAGGGACTGGTTCAAACATCTCTCTTGACAATGTGGAAAAAATAAAAGTCTATACCCCCTTTGGTAGTACCTCAGCTGCAATAACTATAGGCGATTTTAAAGATAGGAAAATCGCATACATTCCCCGACATGGTAAGGATCATTCTATACCACCTCATAAAATAAATTTCAGAGCAAACATATGGGCTTTAGAAAAATTAGGTGTGAAATTCATAATATCTCCCTCAGCTGTAGGATCGCTAAAAAAAACGCATAGTAAAGGGAAGTTAATCCTCGTAGACCAATATATCGATAGGACTAAAAAAAGAACTGAAACTTTTTATGAAGGCGGTCAATTATGTCATATTGAACAATCAGATCCCTACTGTGAATATTTAAACCGTTTGCTCTTTGAAACAGGGCAAGAAATGAATTTAAATATCCAAAAGGGAGGTGTTTACATCTGTATTGAAGGTCCAAGGTTTTCGACAAGAGCAGAATCAAAAATGTTTCGCCAATGGGGTGGAGATATAGTAGGAATGACAACGTACCCAGAAGTTGTTCTTTCAGCAGAAAAAGAAATTTGCTATTGCTGCGTTGCGATGGTTACTGATTTAGATGTTTGGGCAGGTGAGTGCTCAGAATGTGGTATTGTTGAGTTTGCTCAAAAATGTGAAAATTGTAATGGAACAGTAAATAAGCTATCTGTTAATGTTCCAGAAGTTCTAGAAACGATGGCTAAAAATTCTGAAAATTTAAAGAAGTTGCTTGAAGTTGTTATTCAAAAAATCGATAGTAAAAGAGATTGTACTTGTCATCACTCCCTTACAAACGCTCTCTTATAGTGTGGTAAGGAAATATATTTTATATTTATTAATCTTTTAACACAGGGTTTCTTGCTGCAGTTACTGCGTCCAATCGTCCGACAGGAGTATTCAGTGGCGCTTTTTTCAAAACTTCTGGCTTTTTTGATGCCTCATCGTAAATCTTATACATAACTTCAATAAAATTATCTAATGATTTCTTAGATTCAGTTTCAGTTGGTTCAATCATCATTGCTCCATTTACAATCAAAGGAAAGTAAATAGTCGGAGCATAAAAACCATAATCGAGCAATCTTTTAGCAATATCTTCTGCTGTTACCTCATTTGGCATATCTTTATCTGATAAAACGAATTCATGTTGACAAATTCGGTTGTACGGAAGATTATATCTTTTTTGGAGTTGAGTTCTAAGATAATTTGCATTTAATACCGCTACTTGGCCAACTCTTTTCAACCCTTCAGAACCTAATGAAATGATGTAAACATAAGCGCGTAAGATTATCCCAAAATTGCCCCAAAAAGCTTTTATTCTCCCAATGGAACGATCGTTATCATTATCACACACTATCCCATTTTCAGTTGAAATGATGCAAGGCACGGGTAAAAAAGGGATCAATTCCTTTGAAACACCTACAGGTCCAGAACCAGGACCTCCTCCTCCATGAGGAGTTGAAAAAGTTTTATGCAAATTTAAATGAACTATGTCAAAACCCATATCTTTAGGGCGACAAATACCTAACATAGGATTTAAGTTCGCTCCATCGTAATAGCATAATCCTCCGTATTTATGAACGATTTCAGTAATGTCTTTAATCTGTCTATCAAAAACGCCTAAAGTATTAGGATTTGTAAGCATAATTCCTGCTACATCTCCCTGTTGCATTGCAAATTCAAGATGATCTAAGGGAACTTCTCCGCTTTCATTTGACTGTAATTCGATTATCGAAAAACCTGCCATTTTAGCCGATGCCGGATTAGTTCCATGAGCAGAATCCGGAACTATAATTTTATTTTTCACATCTCTTTTAGTTTCAAAAAACTTTTTCATTATTAACAATCCGACTAGTTCTCCATGAGCTCCAGCTGCAGGTTGTAGTGTAAAACCGTCCATGCCGGTTATTTCTCCTAACATCTTTGAAATGTTGTATATTAATTGTAAAGCGCCTTCGTTTTCTTCTTGTAAAGGATGAATGAGTGAAAATTCAGATAGGCGAGCTATAAATTCGTTGATTTTAGGATTATATTTCATCGTACAAGAGCCCAGAGGGTAAATACCTGAATCCACACCATAATTTATTTTACTTAATTTAACAAAGTGGCGAACTATTTCTACTTCGGGGATGTCTGGTATTTGGATCTCATCTCGAATTAAATTATTAGGAATTATGTTTTTGATTTCTTCGCATTCGATATCCAACGAGGGAATAAAATTAGTCTGAGCTTTATTAGTCCCTTTGTCAAAGATCAAAGAATCTTTTTCATCCACTAGATCTTCCCCTCCTTGTTGTTACTAGCAAGTTCTAAGGCTTCTATAAACTTTTCAATAGATTCCCGGGAATTCGATTCGGTAACACAAACAAGAGCTATATCTTTCATTTCGGGGTAATATTTTGAAAGAGGAAGAGGAGGAAGTAAGTTGCTTTTCTTACACTCTTCAATTAAAGATTCTATATTAGGACATTTTACAATGAATTCGTTATATGTAGGTTTTGTATTTAAGATTTCATACCCCGGAATTTCTTTTATTTTATTTTTTACAAAATGAGCTTTCTGAATGTTTTGAGTAG
>Ga0114922_10004597_pt1 | contig 12801 bp, 13 predicted proteins | sample AartaG_FD_100975 | JGI IMG/M metagenome (GOLD analysis project Ga0114922, IMG submission 100975) | Deep subsurface microbial communities from Aarhus Bay to uncover new lineages of life (NeLLi) - Aarhus_00045 metaG | ecosystem: Environmental > Aquatic > Marine > Oceanic > Sediment | place... | reverse complement strand
TCCTGTAAAAAATCCGATCCATGTCCGAGGAAGTGAATTTGATCGCCTAGTTTAAGCGCATGTGAGAGCATGATGACAGCAACGTTGATCCGATCATAGTAATGAGTCACCTCTCCTATCCGTTTGCCGTTCATTAAAGTTCCTCCTTTGGGAAAATATCTTATATATAGATTATATAGAGTTAGTCAATCGAAAAATCCATTAAAATATATACTTATGAATGCTATAGAAATTTCCAATCTTAAAAGACAATTTAAGACAACAATCGGTGTGATTAAACGCCAGACTAAAGAAGTAATTGCGGTGGATGGTATTACATTTGATATTCACGCAGGGGAACTATTTGGCTTGTTGGGGCCTAATGGTGCTGGTAAAACAACAACGATTAAAATGTTGACAACCCTCCTAATCCCCTCATCTGGTACGGCGACAATCATGGGATTGGATGTGGTCAAGGATGCTGAGAAAATTCGTCCCCGAATAGGTTTCATTTTTGGCGGTGAACGGGGATTGTACTGGCGCCTTTCAGGCTTTGATAACTTGCGGTATTTTGCGACTTTATATTACGTTGATACGAACATCGCGAAGAAGAAAATTCCCGAGTTGATCGAATTGGTGGGATTGAAAGGACGGGAAAAAGAGAAGGTGGAGGGATACTCCCGCGGGATGCGCCAGCGGCTCCATATTGCGCGAGCGCTTTTGCATGATCCAGAAGTGCTGTTCTTAGATGAGCCCACGATGGGTTTGGATCCAGTAGGCGCACGCGAAATGCGGATGACCATTCGGGACTTACAATCTGCGAAGAAAACTATTCTTTTGACTACTCATTATATGTTTGAAGCCGATGCGCTCTGCGAGCGTATTGCAGTAATCAATAAAGGGAAAATCGTTGCGCTCAATACGCCAGCAAAACTGAAACATACGGTTCAGGATCTTTCAATTATTGAAATAGAAATCTTTGGTATTCCACCAGATTTTCTTGAAAAGGTAAGAAATTTAGAATTTGTGGACAGCGTCGCGGTTGAAACCCGAGACCAACGGCAGATTTTATTGATACATACTCCAAAAGGTCCAAGTGCAATATCTGATCTTGTTGAAGTATTAAATGGATTACGATTGGGAAAGATTGTAACCCGTGAACCCACGCTTGAAGACGCTTATGTCCGCCTGGTGGGAGGAAAATTGTAATGGTCAAGGAAATTAAGGATACCCTTCGAATTATTGGAATGTCATTTGAGATTGAACTACGTCAAAATTTAACAGATGGGTTTGTCCTGTTTGGGATCGTGATCCAACCACTGATTGTTGCTTTCATGGCTTTATGGATGCTCAAAGATAAAGGGCCAGATTACGCGATTTTTGTAGTGGTCGGTTCAGCGATGACAGGTCTTTGGACTACCCTTTTATTCAATGGCGGAAATAGCATTACGGGTGAACGATGGTCAGGAACCCTTGAGTCCCTAGTTGGTGCTCCCAGCTCATTACGTATTGTCGTATTTGGGAAAGTGTTGGCGAATATTACGCAATCATTACTTTCAATGATCGGCTGCTACACTTTGATCTCTCTGGCAATGGGATATCCGCTCACACTTTCACGTCCAATTTTCTTTCTCATCTCGATTTTACTAACTGTATTCGCATTCGTAGGCTTTGGCGTGATCATTGCTTCATTATTCATACTCATTCCAGATTTTCAACGACTTCAGAACACACTGGAATTTCCAATTTATATTTTATGTGGTTTTTTATTTCCGATAGCGCTGCTGCCGGGTTGGACCACACCGTTCAGTTATATTTTGTCGCCTTATTGGGCTGCTCGATCTCTGCACGGCTCTGCGCGAGGGACATTAGAAATAAACCAAATATTTATCTCCTGGACTCTGCTGATCATTTTCAGTGTTGTTTACATTATCGGATCAAGTGCTCTCTACCGCCTTGTTCTTAAGCGGGCGCGTGTAGACGCCACGTTGAATACGACAGGATAGCCATGCAGAAGCGATCTATTACAAACGTGAAAATATTCTTTGATGGGGCTATTCTTTCCTATCGGGCGTTATTCCGGTGGCTGCGGCCGGCAACTTATATTGCATCTAAAATACTTGCGCCGCTTACAATGATGATCTTTTTCGTATTAATCGGAGCGTATGCAAGTGGAAGCAACGATGCATCTTTTTACGTAATTGGAAATGCGTTGATCTTTGCTGCTTCAAGCGGAATTTTTGGGGTGACAATGAGTATTGGGGGCGAGCGATGGAGTGGAACACTTCCTTATTTGTTCGGCTCTCCCGCAAACCGTATGGCCATCTTTGTTGGGCGCGCATTCATGCATATCCTTGATGGTATGCTGGGCGTATTTATTGGCTTGGGATGGGGTATTCTCCTATTTGGTTTGGATCTCTCACAAACGCACCTAATGCCATTACTGCTCACAATATTAATCACCACATTCAGTACAGCTGGATTAGGTTTGCTGATGGGGTGTGTGGGTTTAATCACGAGAAACGTGATGCTTGTCAATAATACGGTCTACTTTTTGATGCTGCTTTTTTCGGGGGCAAATATCAGTTTAGAATCGCTTCCCAAATGGATGCAAGTTGTATCCAGTTACATACCTTTAACCCGCGGTATTGCCTCTACTCGCCTTATCGTTGCGGGAGCGGGAATCAATGAAGTATTACCCTTGTTACTGGAAGAGTTCCTGATTGGATTAATATTTACCCTGTTGGGATTTTTCCTCTTTAGTACATTTGAAAAACAGGCAAAGAAATTAGGTACGTTAGAAATATTTTAGGAAACAATATGCCAACAAAAGCTATTTATCTCGATTACAACGCGACTACACCGATTGATGAGCGAGTTGCCGATGCGATGCTTCCATATCTTTATGAACATTTCGGAAACCCATCTTCCAGTCATATATTTGGAATCGAAGCAAAAAAAAGTGTAGGGAGAGCCCGCGCGCAAATCGCAAAAATGCTGGGCTGTAAAGTGGACGAGATCGTTTTTACAAGCGGCGGTTCTGAATCAAATAATCAAGCCATAATAGGCGCAGCATTGGCAAACCGGGAGCATGGGAATCACATTATTACTTCATCTATTGAACATCCTGCAGTATTAGAGGTGTGCGATTACTTGCGCAAGACTGGATTTAAGGTCACAATTTTGCCAGTGGATGGAAAGGGGCGGGTGAGTCCACAAGATGTAGAGAGGGCAATTACTCCGCGAACGATCCTAATATCGATCATGCACGCCAACAATGAGGTGGGGACGATCGAGCCAATTAAAGAGATATCTAAAATTGCGCATAGCCATAATATTATTATGCACACTGATGCTGCACAATCAATCGGAAAAATACCAGTGCAAGTGGATGAACTGGGAGTTGATTTACTATCCATTGCTGGTCATAAATTATATGCACCTAAAGGTATCGGTGTGCTGTATATTCGGACAGGGATTGAAATCGAAAAAATCATCCATGGTGCGGACCATGAAAGAAACCTGCGGGCCGGAACAGAAAATGTATTAGAGATTGTTGGATTAGGAAAAGCCTGCGAATTGGTAGATATACATTTAGATGATTTCGCAAGTAATTTTTGTGAAATACGTGACAAATTAGAATACGAGTTGAAACGCGAATTTCCATGGGCGAAAATCAATGGGGATCTAGAGAATCGCCTTCCGAATACCTGCAATATCAGCTTTAAAGGTATTGAAGCGAATCTTATCCTTTCTGAGTTAGTAACAGTTGCGGCTTCGGCGGGCGCAGCATGCCATACCGACCGTGTGGATATATCACATGTGTTAGAGGCGATGCAAATCCCTTCTGAAATTGCGATGGGAACGATCCGTTTTTCCACCGGTAGAATGACAACTGACGAAGACATAAAACTAGCAGTAAAAGAGATCATTCATGTTATTAAGAAACTAAAGCCATCTGCTCAAGGAGAAAATATTTCTATTGCGAAAGACAAAGTACGTCTAACTCAATATACGCAAGGATTAGGATGTGCGTGTAAAATGCGGCCTCAGTTATTAGAAGCTGTTTTGGCGAAGATGCCTATCCCATCTGACAGCAGGATCCTGGTTGGAACGGAAACGGGCGATGATGCGGCTGTATTCTCACTAAATAAAGATTTAGCTTTGGTTCAAACTGTTGATTTTTTTACTCCGATCGTAGATGATCCTTACCAATTTGGCGCTGTCTCTGCCGCTAATTCCCTCAGCGATATTTATGCGATGGGCGCTACCCCATTATTTGCGCTTAGTGTTGTTGGTTTTCCCAGCAGCCGTTTACCCATTTCTGTATTAGAGGAAATCCTGCGCGGCGCTTATGACAAAGCGGCTGAAGCGGGGATTGCTATCATTGGGGGACATACCGTGGATGATACAGAGCCAAAATTTGGATTGACTGTTACAGGTTCTGTTGACCCTAAGAGGATCCTAACAAACGCAAACGCACAACCGGGTGATAAATTGGTGCTCACCAAACCAATTGGCACAGGGATCATCACAACGGCGATCAAGCAGGGAATGGCTTCGGAAAGAGATTCTGAAGAAGTTTTTCGTATGATGGCACAATTGAATAACACAGGTGCTGAGCTGCTGCAGACAATTCGTGCCCATGCCTGCACGGATATCACTGGCTTTGGCTTGTTGGGACATCTTTTAGGAATGGTGCGGGGTTCACATGTAAGTGCAATTATTTCAGCGGATTCTGTACCTTTACTTGATAATGCATATTCTTTAGCAGCTTCCGGAATCGTTCCGGGTGGGACAAAGAATAATCAGAACTATACAAATCCTTTTACTAAATACGCAAAAAATTTATCTGCTACAACTAGTCTGCTGTTGAATGATGCGCAGACTTCTGGTGGACTGCTGGTCAGTTTGGAAGAGAAAAATTCAGCAATATTCATTAAATCAATGGAGAAGAGTGGTATACATGTGTCCCTGATTGGCGAAATCATTCCTGAATGTGAACCACGGATTATGGTTCGATGAGAAACACCTTATCCAAACTGGATTCTCATTATAAAGCTACTCTTCAGATTCTGATCACAGCAATCCTGTGGGGAACCACATTTGTGGTGGTAAGGATTGGTGTAGATGAGATTGGACCACTTTCATTGGCTGGAATACGATTCTTTACAGCTGGTCTGCTTCTATTACCCTTCTTGATGTTGAAGAAAATTCCTAATGAAGAAATAAAGAGGAATATCCTCCTGCTCGCATTGGTGGGAATCCTTTCATATGCTATCGGGAACGGATCCTTGAATTACGCACTTCAATTTCTTCCTGCCACACTTGTTTCATTCTTAATGAGTTTCATTACACCAATTATTTTGATCTTCAGCATCATCTGGCTGAAAGAATTCCCAACCCCCGTTCAAACTGCGGGGCTAGTGTTTGTATTCTTCGGTATCATTCTATATTTCTATCCTCAACAAATTCCATTCCACGCAAAAGGATTCGGCATCCTAATGCTTGGATTACTTGGATTTGCTTTACAAACAACACTGGGGAGATTCCTGGCCCGAGGGAAGAATATCCAAACGATCACACTCACAACGATCCCGTTAATTATCGGGGGAGGTATTTTACTCATCGTCTCATTTTTTGTAGAAGGTTTTCCAGTTATTTCACAAAAAACTGTTTTGATATTGGGATGGCTGATATTTTTCAATACGATCATTGGGCAACTCTTATATAGTAGTGCAATCGCTGAGATAACGGCAATACAGATAAATCTTGTTCTGAATTTATCTCCTTTTTTCACCGCAATTTTTGCGTGGTTTTTATTGGGTGAGCAATTAGGCATAACGCAAGTTGCAGCTATGGGTACGGTTTTCATAGGTACTTATTTGGTTCAGAGGAAACCTGGGAATTCATCAAATTAACTAGTACCTACTTCTAATATTTGTCTAATAAAGAAAACAATCAGACACAACTATCATTTTTTTAAAAATGGAGATAAAAATGAAATACCGATTGTTTTTGTTAACCGTTACTGGTGCGCTTTTAATCGCTGCTTGCTCTCCCACGACTTCTGGGGTTGAGGAACCAGCTGGTGAAGTTGTTGTTGAAACACCTGAAGCAGAATTGGAATCCGCACTGGACTCACAATTCATTGATGATGATATGGTGGAAGTGAGCTTTTCGGAGGATGTGTGGCCAATTCTCGAAAAATACGCGTTGACTGCGCATGGAGGAAAGGGCGGAGTGTTTCTTGAGAGCTATGAGGATATATTGAATTATGTTGAGCCAGAAAATCCTGAAGGTAGCTTACTTTATCGTGCGCTGATCGGTGACGGCATGCAGCAAATGCCGCCAGGAAATCCACTTCCCGATGAATTGATCCAGACTATTCATATTTGGATTGAACAGGGCGCGAAAGAAAACTAATAAGTAAACCACGCTAATTTGTAGCGGGGTTTTTTCTGAGATTTAACTTTATTTTAGTAAAGATTTATACTGCTTGATGTTTTCAACTGGTTTTGGGAAAGTCATTTTAAGTTTCTTCAAGGCTTCTGTTATGATTTTAATGATTACATAATCACGATACCAATTTCGGTTTGCTGGAATAACATACCAGGGGGCACTCGCAGTGGAGGTTTTTATCAGGGAGTCTTCATAAGCTCGCATATAGTCATCCCACAGTTTCCTTTCATCTATATCCTTTGGATTGAATTTCCACTGTTTTTTATTTATTTCAATTCGTTCAATAAAACGTTCTTTCTGCTCTTCTTTGGAGATATGCAGGAAGAATTTCAGTATTGTGGTTCCCTCATCAGTAAGAGTTTTTTCAAAATTTCGAATATGTTCATAGCGTTTCCGCCATGTATCCTCTGAAACTAATTGATGGACTCTGACAACAAGGACATCCTCATAATGCGATCTATTAAAGATAACGATCTCCCCACTTTTGGGTGTTTGTTTATGGATACGCCATAAATAATCATGCCCAATCTCTTCTTTTGTAGGTACTTTAAAGCTGGCCACGCGTACTCCCTGGGGATTCACTCCCTTAAAGATGGAGCGAATAGTGCCGTCTTTTCCACCGCCATCCATTGCCTGAAGCACGATCAGGACTTTATGCTTTTGTTCCGCATACAGCAGTTGCTGAAGATCGATTAAGTCCTCGCGGAGGTCTTTCATCGCTTTCTTCGCATCCTTTTTATCTAATTTCCACAACTTAGTATCATTGGGGTTAAAATTGATTAGTGAGACTTTCTTTCCTTCCCGGATCTGATAAGCATGCATTAATAACCTCCTGTTTAGTGATTAACTGATAAGATTTTACGTATCACCTGGGGATCCTTGGTAAGTAATCCAGAAGCAGGCAGGCGCTGTACAAGCAGCGACCAATTTTTATTTATACTGAATACTCGTTCGAAGATCGGAAGCGCTTCATCTAATTTCCCAGTATCAGCCAATGTAACTGCATGCCAGAATGGTAGTTCCTCAATATCGGGTGCTAATTTGGCTGCTTGTTGGTATTTAATTTTAGCTGCTTCATTCTCATTCTTGGCCAGGAGATTATCTCCTTCATTCATCAAGTCATAGGCATACTGGATATCTAATAATCTCTTTAATTCGATAATTGGATCTGGATGGTCATCCACGCGAAGATCTGTAAGTATATTTTTCCACGGTGTATCATCTTTGATATTCTTAGAAACGAGCAGTGAAGCACTCTGCTTACCTCTGATATCACCACCCGCAGCCTGGGCTGCCTGTAGAGCTGAAAGCAAACGGTTTGCCAGATTGTCTTGTGTATTTTCAAATGCGCTTGCCATCGCTGACCAAACGGTGTTATTTAGCATCATATTTGCCTGAGCGGAAAAAGAATCACCGATTTGATGGCCCGCCTCTGCGATGCAGCGTTTTCCAGTATGCGCGGCTACATTCCCCTGAGCGTCGACTATGGCTACCTGGCGCAGCTCTTTTCCATCATCCGCTTCAAGTAATTCATCCAATGCTAGCTGGGCGGGTTTGCCGTCTCGAAGCAGGCCCAGCCCTTTGGGACCATAACTTACTTCAACCATTGATTGAGTTGCAATTACTCCCACACCTGGTTCGATCCATGGACATAGAGCACCAACCGCGAACCAATGAGATTGGACAGCGACACCAATTTGTTCTGTTTTTCTATCCATCGCAACTATCGAGTAGGTATGAAAAAAAGTCATTTAAATCTCCTTCATGTTGATGACCAACGCGCATAAATTGCCTGATGGATTTTTCTTCCTGAGGACTTTTCCTGCTGGATCAGATTGCCGTATTCTATCCTTCCGGAAAAATCATTCATCAGTTTTTGAAGCCAAAAGGATATTTCATTTGGAGAATGATCAATATTATAGGCAGTGATAATGAATAGAATTGGATCATTGTTTATTATTTCACCACAAAGGGTTAGTAAGTTTGTAACAGATCTTTCAAATTTCCAGATCTCACCTTTCGGTCCCCGACCAAATTTTGGGGGATCCATGATGATCCCATCATATTTTCTTCCCCGCCTAATTTCCCTTTTAATGAATTTAGATGCGTCATCAACAATCCATCGTACTGGTTTATCTGCAAGATTGGACAACGATAAAGATTCTTTACCTATCTTAATTGCTTTACGGGACGCGTCAACGTGTGTTACAAATGCACCCGCACGAGCGGCAAATAGGGAGGCTATACCTGTGTATCCAAAGAGATTTAGGATATTTATTTTCTTGTTTGATGTGTTTATCTTCTCCTCGATCCAACGCCAATTTTCTATCTGTTCTGGAAATATCCCAATATGGCGGGATTTGGAAATATTCAGAACAACATGCAGACTGTCAATGCTTATTGACCATGAAGGGTTTTTTTTTGTTCGGAAAGTCCATAATCCTGTTTTTTCACCCTTAGAAAGAGTAAAAACCGCATCTGCGGAGTCCCAAACCATCTTTTTGAGGGATGGTGTCCAGATTGCTTCCGGTTCAAAACGGTTAAGATAATACGATCCAAAACGTTCTAGCTTTTCCTTATTACCGCTGTCTAACAATTCATAATCGGCCCAACCGGTAGTCGTTAGGTTTTTATTCTCTCGATTGTATTTGTTATTTTTGTTTTTCATGCATGGGTTGGTTAATATTTTCAGTATACCAACAGTATGATAAATTTGCATGTTTCTCTAAAAAGGTATAATCCTCAACATTTGAATGATATGGATGGATACGATTTCGATCGGGTCATAGACAGAAGAGGATCCAACGCAATAAAATGGGATATTTTTGCTGAAGGTATCCTTCCATTATGGGTGGCAGATATGGATTTTGCCTCACCGATGGAGATTATCTCAGGGATCCAAGCACGATTAGATCATCCGATCTTTGGTTATCAAAGCCAAGATACGGAATTACTGGATGTAATCAGGAAATGGATTTTCATACAGCATGGCTGGAAAATAGAACCTGAAGATATCCTTCTAATGCCGGGCGTTGTGGCTGGATTTAATTGGGTTGTGCGCAGTTTTACTGAAAATAATAATTCGGTCATTTTCCAAACACCAGTCTATTTTCCTTTCTTCGAGGTTTCTAAAAATAATAACGTCCGTCAAATTACCGTCCCATTAAAGAACACCATAAATGGATATGAAATTGATTTTGATGATTTTGAGATAAAAATTAGGGATGATACTCGCATTTTTATATTATGCAATCCCCATAATCCCGTTGGTAGAGTTTTTAGAAAGAAAGAACTTGAACGGTTAGGAGAGATTTGCCTGGCTCACAATATAATAATATGTTCGGATGAAATTCACTGTGATCTGGTATTTCCAGGACATAGGCATTTACCGATCGCATCTCTTTCCGAAAAATTTGCAATGAACACCATCACATTAATGGCGCCAAGCAAAACATTCAATATTCCCGGACTGCATTTCTCATTCGCAATAGTACAAAATGAAATTCTCAGAAATAAAATGGCTAATACACGAAATGGCATGATTGGAGAGCCGAATATATTAGCTCAATCCGCCGCAAAAGCAGCATATGAATACGGTGGAGAATGGCTGGAAGCGTTATTAAAGTATCTTAACCACAACCGCAAACTGGTTGTTGAATTCATCCGGACTGATATTCCAGAGATAAGGGTTCATTCTCCAGAAGGCACTTATTTGGCATGGTTGGATTGCAGTGCATTAAACAATAAAGAAGGACCTTTCAAGTTCTTTTTGGAAAATGCGAAAGTCGCTCTGAACGATGGAGAGATGTTTGGCGGCAAAAGTAGAGAATTTGTCCGTTTAAACTTTGGATGTCCAAAACCAGTATTAATGGAAGCTTTGAATAAGATGGCTATTTCCATTCAGCAGGCAGAGCGTTAGGCAGACAAGCATGGAGACGAGAAATGAAAACGAGAAAAACTCCTGTTTTGGAGGATGTTTAAAATTAATCGGAGGAGTAGTTGGGGTTATTGTTGCGATGTTGTTGCTTTCTCTTGTTGGATACTTATTCCTTCGTGCTGCTGGCGCATACCTGATAATTGCTGATGATCTAACTCCCGTGGATGCAATCATAATCATGGGCGGTGGTGATGAGGGACGGATGAATGAGGCATTGGAGTTATATCGTGAAAAATACGCGCGCATCATCGTTCTAACTGAGACTGGTGTACGCGTTGAAGAACTCGACTACCTGCAGAGTTTTGACCTACGTATTCAATTATTAAATAATGGCATTCCAAGTGGGAATGTTTTGATAACAGATTCTGAAGTAACCAGTACTTTAGAGGAGGCATATGCAGTCAAACAATTACTTGAAAGGCAACAATTTTCTTCTGCCATCATAGTCACAGACCCTTACCATACCAAAAGAACATCGATCATCTTTAAGGATGTATTTTCTGAACAAGACATAGAGTTGTACTTTCGTCCGGTTACCCCATCCTGGTACAACTCCCGTACATGGTTCCTTAGCCCTAGCGGTTGGAGATTTACCATCCTGGAGTACGTTAAAATATTGGCTTATAAATTGGGTTTATAGAATTAGATAGATCAAGTGCTTGTAATCTTAAGCATCTTGCTCCTTTTTTAATAATCGACTGGAATAATTTCTGATACTTGAAGACTTTTTTCGGCTTTCTTTAACCTAGAATTCCACAATCTGAACTTGTTTTGAAAAACTCGGCAGCAACACATTTAAATTACAGAATAATTGACAAAGACATCTTTTCCATCTTTTTGATCAATCAAACAATGCCCTTTGGAAGTATTGAACCATTTTACTGTTCCTGTGAATCTTTCAGATATGCTCGTTTCCACACCAATTCTTTTAACGAAAAAACTGAAAATGAGGAAGATATTTTTTCCGTATGGATAGAAGTCAAATCCAAATTAGTTCAGAGATTATCACTGACAAAAAAATTAGCATCAAGCGTGAAGTTTTTATAAATTTTATTTCGATTATATAATTATCACTGATGCGTTTTCTGATAAATACAAATCAACGGCCGCTACTTTTTATATTTTTTGTCATATTTAGCTTAGCAATCATTCTCGCCTGCCAATTTTCCATACTTCCCCGATCAAGTGGGGATGTTATCTATGTCGATGATTTTTCTACATCGAATGAAAATTGGGATACATGGGATAAACCTGATGAGTCAGCCATCAGTTTTTTTGAGGATGGTTTGATCATGATAGTGAGCAAACCTAATCTGGATATCATCACCACAAATAAAATCTCTTATCAAGATGTCCTGATTCAAACGACTGCAAAGAAAAGATTGGGTACAAACGATAATGCTTACGGGATCGTTTGCCGTTATCTCAATGACAGAAATTACTATGGGTTTTTAATCTCATCAGATGGGTATTATGGAATTGTTAAAGTGGTCGAAGGGGATTACAAACTGCTTTCTTCCGAGAATATGGAGTTTTATGAAAGCATCCACCAAGGTAGAGAGGAGAACAATATATCGGCGAAATGCGAAGGAGATACTTTAACACTTTCAATAAACGGTGTTGAAAAATCCAGTGTAATTGATGGGGATCTTGCAGCAGGAAAGAGTGGTTTGATAACCGGATCTTTTTCAGAATCAAATGAAACTGCTGTACTGTTTGATAATTTTCTTATGACGGTCCCTTGAATGAAGATATTTTTAGATACTATCGGCTGCCGATTGAATCAGAGCGAGATTGAAAAAATTGCGGCGGGATTGCGAGATGCAGGGCATGTTGTGGTTGGGGATGCATCAAACGCGGATGTGGCAATCGTAAACACCTGCGCGGTTACTGCAGCAGCAAGCGCGGATTCAAGAAAGGTCATCCGGAGAATTGCAAATTCGGGGTGCAAAGAGATCTTTGCTACTGGATGCTACGCAACAATTGATCCATTGGCGGTCGTAGAGTTGCCGGCGGTTGTAGGTTTGTATGAAAATGATAAAAAGAATTGCATAATCTCAGATTTAAACAGTGAACACTCAACCTCATCTTTACTTCCAAATATCAGAAAACCTCTTCCTGGTAAAAAGCGGAGAACGAGGGCATTCATCAAAGTACAAGACGGATGTGATAACCAATGCACTTTTTGCATCACGAGAATCGCTCGCGGTAAAAGCCATTCACAAACGGAAGATGAGATATTTAATGACGTAGAAGCTGCTTTGTTGGGAGGTGTTAAAGAAATTGTTTTAACAGGAGTAAATCTAGGGTCCTGGGGAAAAGATATTGGAAGTGAATTTGCTCTTCCAGAATTGATCGATAAGATCATTTTAAGGTTTTCGCCCAGCCGAATACGGTTATCTTCATTGGAACCATGGGATATT
>Ga0114922_10004596_pt1 | contig 12802 bp, 9 predicted proteins | sample AartaG_FD_100975 | JGI IMG/M metagenome (GOLD analysis project Ga0114922, IMG submission 100975) | Deep subsurface microbial communities from Aarhus Bay to uncover new lineages of life (NeLLi) - Aarhus_00045 metaG | ecosystem: Environmental > Aquatic > Marine > Oceanic > Sediment | place: Aarhus... | reverse complement strand
CTCCCGTTTGTCCGGCTCGATCGGTTCGAACCGCAATTGGCCGAGATTCTCCGGCTCCTCAAACGTGTACTGAAGGTTTGCCCAGGTACTGAACTCCTCGTCCTGTTGAGACGGGATATCCCGGAGGATGTTCAGCCCCCAGGTTTTTCCTTGGGCGGGAAAAGCGCCGAGAACCTCCCACGGTATGGCCATCTCGACAGACCAGTGATCATCGCCGAGCAAAAGCTGGGCTTGCCATTTCTTGAGTGTTCGCGAGCTTGTACGGCTGCCGATAGCGTTCACCGCGAACAGAAGCATCGTTTCGTTGTCCGGTGAGAAGAGCACCGCGAGGGCGTCTTCGCCCAGGAATCTCTCACCATCCGCCATGTCTGCACGGAGTTGGTCGGGGTCCGGCTCTTCGCAGACGACGCCAACGAAAAGGGCTTCGAGTGTGTAGCCAAGCCTGAAGGTTGTTTGTTTGAGAGAGGGTTGGCCGGTGCCCAGATTCCTGTATCCCCGAGCTACGGGTAGCTCCCGCCAGACGGAATCGTTCAGGACGTCACCGTCCAGCTCGGGCGCTTGCGCCAGAAACGGACACACGTACCCCTTCGATTCAGCAGGATCTTTCTCCGCGGCCCGGATGGGGACTGCAACCCATATAGAAAGGACCAGGGAGAGAAAGAAACCGAAAACGTTTCTCCCGGTCATCTGTTGCCCTTTATGCCAATCCATCGCTTATGAAATACAAGTTAATTGTACAGGAAGGTCTCGGTTCGACGCAAGCAAGAGCCGGGGTGTGTGAGAACAGGGCGGGCAGTCCATGATGTCGAATGCTGGTCTTCCGTGGTTTCATGAGATTAGAACTGGAAATAGATGAACGCCTTGCTGCTCGAGCTGGCGAAGAGGGCTATGTAGACGAGCATTAGCACGACCAGCGCGATCTTGACCGGGGCCAGTTCGAGCACACGTTTGATACGTGACTCGTAGATAAACTGATAGACCCAGACTGAGATGACAAGTCCCAGCATCAGCAGCGGGAAGGCCGGATCGGCGAAGCCCGACGTAACGATCCGCTTGACAATCAGAGACGCGTCACTGAAGGTTTCGGCCCGGAAGAATATCCAGCAGAAACAGACGAAGAGGAACACCAACGCCTGCTTGACACAGCGGGGCACGTGGTCACGGTAGAAGCGAGTCCGTTCAAGTTCCCGGGTCAATACGCGCCCGATCGCATGAACCGCACCCCACGTGACAAAAGTCCACTGTGCGCCGTGCCACAACCCCGAGATCACCATGGTGAGAAACATGTTGACGTAGGTGCGGATTTCGCCTTTACGGTTGCCACCCAGCGGGATGTAGACGTAATCCCTGAACCACGTCGACAGACTGATGTGCCAACGGTTCCAGAACTCGCCGAGTCCCGTGGCCAAGTACGGGTTGTTGAAATTGAGCATGATGCGGACGCCCATGACGCGACCAACACCCCGCGCCATGTCCGTGTACCCGCTGAAGTCAAAATAGATTTGCCATGCGAAAGCGAATGTTGCGAGCATAAGGGCCGGGCCCTGGTAAAGGTCAGGCACAGCGTAGACCTCGTCGACGTACGTTGCCAGGTAGTCAGCCAGTGCCACCTTCTTGAACAGCCCGACGACAAAGAGGGACAAACCGTCCGTAACATCCTGCGCGGTGATCCGTGGCGTCTCGTGCAACTGCGGCAACAGGTTCCGGGCGCGTTCGATAGGTCCCGCCAGCAGCCGCGGGAAGAGCGCGACAAATGTTGCATAGTGGATGAAGCTTGTTTCCTTCTCGACGTTGCCTCGATAGAAATCGATGGTGTAGCTCATCGACTGGAACACGAAGAACGAAATGCCAACAGGCAGGAGCAGGCCCGGCATGGGGATGGTATACGCCACGCCGAGGCGCGCGAGGAGTGCGTTCAGGTTCTCTGTGACGAATACCCCGTACTTGAAGAAGCCGAGCAGGACGAGGTTGTTGGCTACGCTGAGAAACAAAAAGAGCTTCTTCCTGTGCCATCTGTCCATCGCCAGTACAGCCAGATAGTCCACCGTCGTGGCGTAAGCGATGAGCAGCAGGTAGAGCGGGTTCCACCAGGCGTAGAAGACATAGGAGGCTGTCAGCAGCCAAATGCACCTGAACCGACTGGCTTTGAGAAGCAAGTAGACGGAATAGACGACGGCGAAGAATACCAGGAATATCCAGCTATGAAACAGCACGCCTGTTGTCTCGCATTGAAGCCGTCAGCATCGAAGTAAGACGTTTGGTGTCCAGTGGCAGATCCTGGCCCGCATTTCTCACCGAAAGAACTTTCGAGAACAAGACACTTGCCACATGATTCAGTTTCCCTACCGGAATCCGTCCCGTAGGGGACGACCGATAGTAGCCCAGGAATTCATTCCTGGGTTTCAGGTGTACACCCCGCCCAGCCAGTCGAGTCCCATAGGGACGACTGAAGCAGGCGACATCCAACAACGGGTTCAGCCGTCCCGACGGGACTGAACACTCGTTGCGTCGCACCGCTGTCCCAGGAGTGAACTCCTGGGCTATTCTCAACCGTCCCTGCGGGACGTGCCGGTGTTGTTATGCTTCCGTGGCAATTGGCTGTCAGGCGGTGGTGCAACGCTATTGCCTTGCCAGGTAGCCGCGGTCTTTCATGACCTTCCGCAGCACGCGTATCTCCGCAGGAGTTGCGGCACGCAACGGGCCCCGCGGCTTGCCCAAATCGAATCCCGCGAGCCTGACGGCGTCTTTGAGTATGGGAATGGGGTTTATCCGCCCATTTTGGTACAGGGCCTCGAAGAACGGGAATGTCTTACGGTGCAGCTTCTGAGCTCTGGCAATGTCGCCGCATAGAACAGCGTCGATGAGCTTACCGATGTCGCGTCCGCATACTTGGGCGCCGCCCGTCACTGCGCCGGCGCCACCTTGGGAAAGTATGGGCAGGATCATGGTGTCGTCACCGACGTAGACGCGGAACCCTCGCGGGACAGACATAAGGTAACGGGTGGTTTGCAGCGGGTTGAGACCGGACTCCTCCTTAACTGCAACGATATTGCTTATCCTGGCCAACCGCTTGAGCATTTCCGGCTCGATATTGACGCCGGTAAACAGGGGAATATTGTAGAGAAGAATGGGCAACGAGGTGCGCCTCGCTACCGTGCGATAGTGGTTGTACACACCGAGCGGATCGGGTTTGCAGTAGTACGGACCGACGACCATAGCCATGTCCACGCCGATTCGTTCGGCTTCGCGCGTGAGCTTGACGGTCTCTCTAGTTGAGACGCAGCCAGTGGCTGCGATGACAGGAGTCGTCTTGCCTACTGCGTCCATTACCCCCCCAGCCATCCGGACACATTGCTCGAACGTGAGAGAGTGGAACTCACCTGTGGTGCGGGTGACTATGAGGCTATCCCCACGGCGCGTTTTCACGAGCCATTTGGCATAGGCGCGCGCACGTTCAAAGTCCACATCGCCGTTGTCCTTGAACGGCGTCATCATAGGGATAAGAACTCTTCCGATGTCTCTCATGACTCGTTCGTTCTCCTTATTGATCAGGCACGCATTTCCCGTAGATCCTGTTAAGAGTATACCCGTCTCAGATCTTTGAATCAACGGTCGAAGCCAGACCGTTCGTCAAGAACAGAATCGAGTTTCAACCCGGGTTTCCTGCTTCTAACGGGGTTGCATTAGGATTTCCAGAATCGCTTCGGCCACCTGTCTGCCCAGAAACTCCGACCCTTCCTCGGTGAAATGCACGTTGGCCGGTTGCTGTAACTCGGCAAGTCGTGGCGCGACGTGCGCGTACAGATCGTTGATCGCAACACCATGTTGCTTCATGATTTCGGCGGCCACTGCATCATACCTTGCAGCATCACCCTTGATACGGCCCTGCGCGCCTTCCGGTACGGGAGTGGTGGCGGCCCATATCAGCTTTGCATCTGTCTCTTTCAACCGTCTTACGAGCTCATCCAGGTTCCTTTCGTACTCCGCAATGGTTGATACCTGCCGGCCGCTCAGGTCAAGCTTGCCGTCTTTGAAGTACTTGATGTCATGAAGCCCCCAGTTGAAATGAATCACGTCCCATTCGCCATTGCCAACCCAATCGGCGAGTTTCTGAAGCCCCCGGTTCGTGTCGCCACCGTTTTCGGGTATCCGGTGCACGTTCGCCTTTCCGGCAAGGAACCGGCGGACCGCCTCGGTATAGCCGATCGAGATTGAATCGCCGATGAGCAACACCCGTGGCAACGCGGGAACGTCTTGGACGAATCGGAATGCAGGCTTGTCAAGCAGCCTCCTGTCCACCCGCGCCTCCCATTCGATCTGTTCAGCCGACTCCTCCAGTACTCCTTCCTTCTCCACCGCTCCTTCGGGAGGCGTAGCCAGTCGGCTGCAGTTGACCACGAAGAGACCGAAGAATGTCGCAAGTATGGCCGAAAAAACCCTGGTTCTCATTTCACACACCTCTTTCTTCCGATTGCGTATTATGGGAGCCCATGCCCACCCTACGACGGGCCATGCGGACCGTCCCGCGCGATCAGTCCGAGACATGGGCGCCGGCCATCTCCTCACACAGCTTCCAGCAGTACAACTGCATGCGTGGGAGGTGGAACGGGCCTTTCCACAAGTTGCCTTTCAAGTGGACAGAAACGCGGCCATCGCGGTGGAGGTAGCCGTACCACTCGCCGTATTCGGGGTCCGAAAAGTGGTTGTATGCCCAGTCGTGAACCGCGCGGTGCCGCTCGGCGTACTTCTTGTCGCCCGTGAGTTGATACGCCAGCAAGGTGGCTATGATCGATTCGTTATGGGGCCACCAGAACTTCATGTCGTGCCAGTACTCCTGTACAGGCAACCCCTTGAGATCGCGAAAGTAGAGGATTCCGCCGTGTTCGTCGTCCCAGCCCCGGTTCAACATCCAGTCAAGCATGCTGGTGCCCAGTTTGATCAGGTCAGTGTCGTTCCCGCGACGTTTGACTTCGTCCAGAATGAACCAGGCGGCTTCGATTGCGTGACCGGGGTTGAGCGTTCGTCCATCGAAATGGTCGATGATCTCGCCGCTGGTGCCGACCGTTTCCATAACCACTTCAAGGTCGGGCTTCACGAAATCAGTGCGTATTTCCTCGATGCTGCGATCGATCCATTCGTCGTATTCAGCGTCTCTTGCGCCACTCGATTCGCCGATCGTGTCGCGCAGCACCTGCGCGACATTGATGGTGATCATGGGATACCCTATGCTCTTGCACGGTCGGGTCGACGGAACACCCTTCGGCTCGATCAAGCCCGGTGTCGTTGTATACCGAATGAAGGAGTGGAAGAGGTCGTGCGCCTGCTGGGCGGCCTCGCTGTCGCTCGCCGCTTTCGCGTAGGCGGCCAGGGCAATCGCTGCGAACGCTTCGGAGAAGACATAGCGCCGTTTGCGCAACGGTCTCCCGTCACGTGTCACCATGAAGAACATGCGCCCGTCGTCGTCAAACCCGTATCGACGGATGAAGTCGATGCCGCTCTTGGCGAGTTCGAGCCATTCGGGGCGTTGCTCGACCGTGTTGTACAGAGTGGCAAGCAGCCAGGTGAACCGGCCTTGCTGCCATATACCTTTGTCGGTATCGAGCAACGAGCCGTCGCGGTTAAGCGCTGTCATAAAACCGCCGTGTTCACGGTCCACGCAGTTGCGTATCCAGAACGGCAGCGTGTTGTCGAGCAAGCCGTCACGGTAGACGCCCAGCAACTCGTCAAACCCTTTGTTGTGCATGTTGCATGCTCCTTCGTATTCCTTTGCTCCACTTGTCATCCCCTTATACTGTCCAATCGACTCGATGTCAAGCGTAAGGGGGGCATTTGCACTGCGAGCGTGTTGGAAGTAGTGACTTGTTCGTGCGATATGGGCTATCATTGATCAACTGAAGCGGCGCAATGGCCGCTTTGGCAGTGTGTGGGGTATCCACATCTGTTAGAGCCGTATGGTTGGCGTGAGTGAAGGAGGAAAAGAATGCTGAAGAAGACTATGATTGGCGTTGCGGTCGTGGTGCTGCTGGTGGGGACCGGGGATATTGTAGCTAAAGAAACTGCCGGAAGGCCCGAAGCAGAGGCAGCCGGGAGTACGACCCGACTGCAGCTGTCTCAGCGTACGGGACAACGGAGCGCGGGTAGGGCAGGGCGAGGTACGCCGTCGATAGAAAGCGAACCGTTGGCGAAATCGGATGACGAGAAGAAGATTCTTGCCGTATTGGACGATCTGTTCAAGAACCAGCGAAGAGGGAATATGAACGTCCCGCCGGAAGACGGCAGGTTGCTGCGTCTGCTGACGGAGACGGTTGGCGCGAAGCACGTCGTCGAGATTGGCACCTCGAACGGGTACTCGGGCATCTGGTTCTGTCTTGCCCTGCGGACTACCGGCGGCAAGCTGACAACGCACGAGATCGATAAGGGCCGGGCGTCGCTGGCTCGCGAGAACTTCAAACGGGCGGGTGTCGACCAGATGGTCACGCTTGTCGAAGGCGACGCCCATGAGGAAGTTATGAAGCTGAAAGAGCCGATCGACGTCCTTTTCCTTGACGCGGACAAGGAAGGGTACATCGACTATCTCAACAAGCTCCTGCCGCTGGTGCGGCCGGGCGGGTTGATCCTTGCCCACAACACCAGTTCACAACGGAGAGAAATGCAAGATTTCCTTACGGCGATCATTACCGATCCGGATCTGGAAACGATCTTCTTGAACATGCACGACCGAGGAGTCAGTGTAACGCTCAAGAAACGTTAACGGCTGCTAACCGGAATCGGTCATGAAGACAGCTCCCAAGAAAGAACTGTCTCTTTTCGACTCGACGTGCATCATCGTCGGCATCATCATCGGTGCCGGCATTTACGAGACGTCGCCGACCGTAGCCGGGTGCATGGGTGGCTGGTCGGGCATAATGGGCATCTGGCTGGTGGGCGGTCTGCTGGCGCTTGCCGGAGCGCTCTGCTATGCAGAACTCGCGACCGCCTATCCACGCCAAGGCGGGGACTACGTCTACCTGAGCCGCGCATACGGCGGTTGGGCGGGGTACCTCTTTGGCTGGTCACAGTTGGCAATCATCCGACCGGGTGACATCGCGTTGTTGGCGTTTGTATTTGGCCGGTACGCTCAAACGCTTTACGCCCCGTTCGAAAACGTCCGCCCGTTCTACGCCGCAGCGGCAATCGTCGTTCTGACGACGATCAACGTACTCGGCGTAAGGGAAGGCAAATGGACGCAGAACATTCTGACCGTGGTCAAGGCTTTGGGATTGTTGGCCATTGTCGGGGTGGGGTTGCTGGCGACGGGCCGGCCACCAGCACCCGCTGAACCGGGGGCATTCACGATGGGAGGACTGGAGCTGGCTCTCATCCTGGTGCTGTTCACGTTCGGCGGCTGGAACGAGATGGCTTATGTTGCAGCGGAGATCAAGCGGCCGCAACGGAACATCGTCCGCGCCCTGGTTTTCGGGACTGTGGCGGTCACGGTGCTGTACCTGCTGGTCAATGCCGCGTTCTTGCACGCACTGGGTGCTGCGAAGATGGCTGATTCCCAGGCGGTAGCCGTCGACACGCTCGCGACGGTGTTGCCCGGGATGGCGAGCAGGGCGATCAGCGTCCTTATCTGCATCTCAGCGCTTGGGGCCGTCAACGGTCTCGTCTTCACGGGTGCGCGCATCTCGTACGCGATGGGGGCCGAACACTCAGCGTTCCGAGCCCTGGGCAGATGGCACCCACGCTTCGGCACACCCGTATGGGCCCTTGTTGCTCAAGGCTGCCTGAGCCTGGCGATTGTGCTGGTCGCGGGATCGTTTATCGATACGATTCTTTATACCGCGCCGGTAGTCTGGGTGTTTTTCCTTGCGACAGGTGTGTCCGTCTTCGTGCTCAGGCGTAGAGAACCCGACACCGAGCGCTCCTATAAGGTCGCCGGTTATCCCATCACACCGATCGTCTTCTGCGCGTGCTGCGTCTTCATGTTTTACAGCTCGGTGTCGTACGCTCTGAAGAACAAGCCTGTCGGCCTGCTCGTGTTGTTGTGCGTGCTGCTGGCCGGCGCGCTCGTGTACTGGTTAACCGATATTCGGAATCCGCAACCCCGGCGCTAGCCCGCTTTTCCCACCGAAAGAACATGCGAGAACAAGACACGTGCCACATGCTTCAGTTTCCCTATCGGAATCCGTCCCGTAAGGGACAACCGATACTAGCCCAGGAATTCATTCCTGGGATCAAGGCCACACCCCGCCCAACCAGTCGAGTCCCGTAGGGACGGCTGAAAGACTTCAGCCTCAACAAACTGCTTCAGCCGTCCCTACGGGACTTAACACTCGTTGCGGCGCACGGCTGTCCCAGGAGTGAACTCCTGGGCTATTCTCAACCGTCCCTGCGGGACGCACCGGTCTTGTTGCGCTTTTGTGGCGATTGGCTGTCATGCGGCTGCGTCGCTCCCAACAGCAGATACAAAACGGTCTTTTTGGAGCAGAGTCTTTCACCCTAGCCCGTAATGGAGTGCCATCTGTATACTCCGATAAGCTTCACCATCCATCGGGCTACGAGCCGTCTCGCCACGACCAGAGCGGGAATCGGGTGTTCGCGGAGGCCATTGTCTTTTCCCCGTTCACAAACCCGCTCATAATGATGATGAAGAGGTAGACAACCAGAGCTCCCCCAACCCATCTGCGCCAGTTGACGCTCTCAGCGACCTCGTCCGAGTCGGTTAGGTCCGGCCTTTTCGCGAAAATGGCGTAGAGAATCATGAGCGCGTAGATCACCCAGAAGACGGAGTGCATGTTTATCATCGCTTTTTGACGGGGGTACAGCAGGTAGAGTGCGTTCAGGTTCTGGATGAGCAACATGAGTCCCGAGAAGAAGAGCACCGGGAACGCCGAGAACCGGTACTTGTGTCGAAAATGCAGGAACAACCAAATGCCCGCACCGATGAACCCGAGAATGCAGACAACGTGTATCGCGGTCAGGATTCTCCCGCTGAGTGCCGCAGGGTCCTCGAAGCCGTAGGACGCCAGCCTGTTGGTCCATTCTTCCAGCTTGGCTTCCGGACGGATTCTCAGCAACCGGTGGAAGAGCGGGATCAGCGCCATGACGTAGAAGACACTGTAAATGTTTAGCAGGGGATAGCCTTCGCCTTTGGGCGGGTCGGGGAATTTCTTCCCCAGCATCCCGTAGGTGAACACAAACCCTCCGATGAACCCGCAGCTCACTTCCATGACATTCCAGTGGTTGATCGCCAACGGCTGGAGGTAGCTGACATTACCCAAGAACCTGCCTGAAGCCATGCCCAAGCCGAACCCGATGTATCCGAGAAGTGCACCCTTGAACCCGTAGCGTTTCTTGCTGAGTATGAGCCACACGAACAGGCCGATCACGCCGCCGGTGAACCCTATCGAGAGGTCCGATCGCGGGGGATTGATATGGAAACCGAGCAGCGTTACGACCACAACATAGAAGAATGCACCGGATAGGAGCACCGTTATGACCGCGCTCGCCAGTTCCGTGGCCTTGAGCCGGTCCTTTTCGAGCGCCAACCCGAGGAGCGCGCATCCCAAACAGCCCCAGGCGCCGCCCTGCAGGACAAGGGTGAAGAAACCGTACGAGTAGTTGATGAACGTATCCGACTTGGCATAGCCGTGCAGAATCCCGTAGCTCATCATGCCACCTGTCGAGATTCCCAGCCCGGCGACAGCGCCGAGCAGCGGCATCCACTTGAACATCGACTTCTGCCCCGTGACATAGGCGAACCCCAGCCCGAGCGCAGCGCCCGGATACATGGCCCCCAGCATGTGCCCGAAATCGCCGCGTATGCCCCAGCCAAGACCGACAGCGAGCGCCACGAACAATGCTCGCAAAACACGGTCCCGTCTACCCATCACGCTTTCCATAGGTTCTCCTCCTTATTCATTCAACGCTGAACGGCGGTTCTGTCAATCACTCGTGCCGGGCGTGGTGTCGGCGGCCCGTGTGTAGTGCTCGAACAGCCCGGCTACCTTTGCTGTGGTTGCATCACCGGCGTGGACGACAACGCGGTAGCGGAGAGTGAGGGTTTCGCCTTTCGGGATTTCGAGGCTTTCCTCGAGCCAGTTCATGGGTGTGGGCGAGAAGAAACCGTAGTCGCGCGTGAACCATCGGCACGGGTACCAGCGGTTGGCCGGGTGTTGGAAGATGGCCATGCCCTCGGTGATGCCGTCGCGCGTGCCGAAGTAGTCGCACCAGGGCGAGACTACGCCGTGGGTACCTTCCGGGTTGGTCTTGCCGTCGGCGTTGATGATCGTGCCGCCGGATTTGACGCTTAGCTCAGGCGTTATGCGTGCTGAAAACAGCGAGTGGTTCGACTTCTCGATAAGAACGTCGGTAAGCGCTTCGAGCGTTATCTCGAAATCGATGAATCGCAACCGGTCGTTGGGCGCGGTAATCAGAATGCGCCGCGCGTCGCGAATGACCGGGGCCTTCCTGGGCTGTTTCCAAAGACACTCGTCGGTAACCAGAACACGGTCGCCGGACGCATCGACAATCTTCGGCCCTTGCGAGATGATCCGGCCTCGCCGGTTGACGTCCTGCCAGTAGTTGCCATTGTTCACTCTATCGCATCCGAAGTACAGACTGTGATGGTGCGGGTACGGTTCGGAAAGCTCAGTGGTAACGGACTTGCCGGACGCGGGTCCGATCACCGGATAGAAATACGGGTACTTCGGCGCGTCTTCGAGCCTGTAGCTTGAGAGGCGTTTCCCGCCGCGTGTGGCATCGCCGTAGGTGAAAGGCTCGCCGGCAACCTTGTAGCGTGTGAACAGCTTGCCGTCGACACGGACTTCGACGTACTCGTCCTCGAGCGTTGCCGCCACCGTTTGCGGTGCAGCGAACGCGCCGAATGAGAACCCTGCAATCGCCAACGCTGTCGCCGCAGTTGCGACACCAACCGCGACCCGGCAGCGGGTTGTTTTCCCGGTCCACCGTTGAACCGTTCTTCTCGATCGTTTCATATCGGGTCTCCTGTTGTGGCAATGCCCTGACGGAATCATTCCCTCTCCCAAACCGAGCAGTTCCATTCGCCTGGCTCTTTCTTCCGTCGCCCCCTTACGGGGGCCTTTCTAATGTCGGTTCCCCAGGGTTCCGCTGCGCTCCACCCTGGGCTCTATTCCGTCGCGCCTGCGGCGCTACATCCTTCGTTCTCGGAGCAGCTTGGGTATGTTCCAGCCATCATTAAGACCCTGACAACTGCTCCAACCGGATATTGCGGAACTCCACAACCGAGTGCTCGTCATGGTTCTGTAATCCGATGTACCCGCGGGTCGACCGGCTCAGTTGCGTGTCGATGACGCGTTCGCCGTTTATCTCAATTGCGATCGTCTCGCCTTGCGCGATAATGGTCACGGTGTTCCACTGGCCCGCGGGACGCACAAGGTTCTTTGTCGGCGCCACGACATCGTAAAGCGCGCCAGCCGCCTGCCTCGACGGCTCCTGGCCGTGCGCGTCGGTAATCTGCAACTCGTAGCCCGTGAACGCGGGGTTCTTTTCGGACGCCGCACGGAAGAAGACGCCGCTGTTACCGTTCTCGTTGATCGTGTACTGCAGCTCGAGCCGGAAATCCGCATACTGTTTCTCTGTGCGCAACCACGAGCCGGTCACCTCCGGGTCCGTCGACCAGTCGCGACCGTTCCGGCCCGTGAGGATGCCGTCTTCCACGGTCCACTCGCCACCCTCGACCTGCACCCAGCCATCGAGATCCCGACCGTTGAAGATCGGCTTGCAAGGTTTCTGCTCTTCGCGAATTCGTATCAGCAGGTCGCGGGTCATGCGAATGGCGTCGTCTTCCCCGTCCTGACGTGGAGCCCCGGACTCGACACCCACGTAGCCCGTGTAGCCGGCGTCGCGCACGATACGCATCATCCGAAAGAAGTCCGTCTCCTGCACCAGACCGTCGGGAGTGAAACCCGAGGCCTTGGCGCTGACCGCTTTGGCGTAAGGCATGAGCATCTCAACGGCATCGTAGCGGTCGATCTCTTTGGGGAAGTTGCCGAAATCGGGCAGGGTACCGAAGTTGGGCTTGTTCACCTCTTCCATCACCGAGACAAGCCATTCGGGGTCCGAAGACAGCCCACCATGGTTCTCGATGGTCACGTTGATGTCCCGCTGTGCCGCGTAATCCGCGAGGTGCGCGCAGCTTTCCGCGACACACCTGCGAAGCTCGTTCGCGTCGTCGCCGCCACGGGCGTTGACGCGAACCGTGCGGCAGCCGAGAAACTTCGCTGCGTCGATCCACGGAAACGTTCTCTCCACTGCCCTGTCGCGAGTCGCCTTGCGGCTGGCTCCCAGCGCCCCGTTCGTATCGATCATGATAAGGCCCATCGTAACGCCTTCACTTTCGGCGCGGTTCTTGAGTTCCTTCAGGTAGGCCATGTCCTTCGCCTTGTCGGCGAAGAACTGGTCAACGAACTCGATGCAGTCGATACCGAACTGCTGCCGGGCCACGCGCGGAAAGTCAAGGTTGGTCATCTTGCCGGTGCGGATGGTTTTGTTGAGAGACCACTCGGCGAGAGATATCATGAAAGGTCCTTTCGTCTGTTGTGCATCTATCACAGGGAGCCGAAACGTCCGCAGCGATACCCCGCAAACAGTCCCTGCACCAAGCGCCAAAAACGTTCTCCGGTTCACAAAACGTCCTCCTTCAAGAGCAATGCTACATGCGAATGCTGGAATTAAGGCCATACTTTCCGCTGGACCATCTCCCATTCCTGAGACCGCCGACAGGTAGCAATATAGTTGAAGGCTTTCCTGTTGTCAAGGCGACCGACGACCAACACTG
>Ga0114922_10004595_pt1 | contig 12802 bp, 9 predicted proteins | sample AartaG_FD_100975 | JGI IMG/M metagenome (GOLD analysis project Ga0114922, IMG submission 100975) | Deep subsurface microbial communities from Aarhus Bay to uncover new lineages of life (NeLLi) - Aarhus_00045 metaG | ecosystem: Environmental > Aquatic > Marine > Oceanic > Sediment | place: Aarhus... | reverse complement strand
GGTTTGCCTTTTGTTTTGTTCTTTACAGGTTATGTATCAATTTCTGCTTTATTTCCAAGAAAAGAAGAGTTAGATCTTATCGAGAGATTGGCTTTTAGCATAGGGCTCAGTATAGCTATCACATCGTTGATAGGACTTATGTTAAATTATACACCTTTTGGAATACGGATGTATTCAGTTGTATTCACTCTATTCTCGTTTATACTCTTAGTTTCGGTAGTGGCAATATATAGAAGAAGAACTATTTCTCCAGGAGATGTGTTTGCTCCGTTAGCACCAGACAGAAATATAGGAAAGTTTGATGCTGTTCAGATAGAAGAAAGTAATGAAGAAGTAGGATGTGAAACTAAAAGTGAAACCGGATTTACAGGTATTTTTCATAAGATAAAACTGGAATACATTGCGCTTACGCTTTTTATCGGCATATCGTTGTTTGTTTATCACCAGAAATATTTCAGCTACATTTTTATGGTGATTGCCGCTGCTATTGGGGTTTTGTTATTCATCGTATTCAATAGGTATTTCACAAAAGAGCAAGAACTGATTTTATCTTTTGAATTGCCTGATAATAAATCACACACTCTTAGATTCGTGACATCAATTTTATTCTTCGTATTTTATGGATTGAGTTTTCTAACGCTTTTACAGGGTTTTTACACGAAAACGGTATGGTATTATGTTTTTATTTCATTATGCGCAGGTATTATTGCAACAGAGATTTTATTTGTTAAAACAAAGACTCAAGGTACGATAAATCTAATCAAATCCTTTTTATTGGTCTTAAATATCACATTGAGCAATCAGATATTATTTCCTTACGGAATCAGTTTGCCAGATTTAGGCTATCATCTGCATCTGCTATTTTCTATTGTCAATAACGGATATGTACCTCAAATAGGCGGATATGAATATTTTCCATGCCATCATATCTTAGCGGCAGCGAACATTTTGATTTGTGGTTCAGACCCAAAGATGACATACCTATATCTTGGAGGATTTGTTGTCTGTTTAGGAATGTTATTTGTTTTTCTTATCGGAAAAGAATTTGTGAATTTACAATTCGGACTTTTTGCTGCATTAATCTATTCATTACTTGATTATCTAATTATGTATGGGTCTCATCCAGTACATCAGGCGTATAATTATTTTTTATCAATCGTGCTATTTGCTGTTATACTCTATATATACAAGAAGAGGGACTGGAGATTTACGGCATTTTATCCGATATTGGTTACTACGATGGTTTTCACACATCACTACTCTGCAATGATTATTTTAATTGTATTAGCATCGCTGATAGTTGTTGAGATTGTTCAGCGCATTAAAGAAAGCGATTATAAATTTAAATTCCTTGGGTTGGTTCAAATATATGTGGTAATCCTGTTTGCGCAGTGGATGTATTACTCAAATATGATGGGAAGTTTTACAGGTATCCTTGAAGCATATAGTGACGCCTTTGCAAAAGGTGCCGAGAGTGTTATTACGGCAACTGCATACGACCAGCTTCCAATCAGAACACTATTTTTAAATACATTGGGCTCAAGTATTTTGATAGTATTGTCGGTAATAGGATTTTTATATTTCTTTAAGAAACGCTCTTTTTTCAATAAGGTCATCATGATGGCAATGGTAATTCTAACCATTTTACTTGGGATTGGTGTTGTTCTTGCAGTGCCACAATTATTACCTGATAGACTGTACTCCTTTTTGCAGTTATTTGGACTTGTTTTTCTTGGAAGTGCAGGGGTTATATGGATATTGAACAATATTAAACTTGAATATAACAAATTAAAATTAATTCCTGTAATAGTATTAATAATGTGCTTGTCATTCTTTTCGCTCTCTTCAACGATTGCGGGATTTGAGACGAGCCTATTTGTAGGTGAGGAGACAGCTTACTACAAATTATATGGGAGTCCGCAAGAATCTTACTTCAATCAATGGAAAGCGTCTAATATTGTGAATGAATACTTATTTAGCATGGATATTGGATTAGAAGAAGATTTGAACAAAAGAAGAATAGGGTTATCAGAAAAGTTGAAGAAAGAATTTGAGAGTAAAAGATTTGCATTGCCTGAAAAACCTGATGTTAGAAAAGAAGAAGATGACCCATGGATGATAATAGATAGAAAAAAGAACAAACCATGGTATATTGTGATAAAAGAAGAAGGGAAATTAAATGTTTACAATATCCCAAAAATCATAGGTAGATTACCTATAACAAAAGATGGAAGTATAGATGTTCAAAATATTTCAGAAAATTCATTTATCATTTTCAATAAATTTTATCTTAAAACAGGTTTTGCAAAAGGGATAGGTGGACATGTCGGACAATATGAGTTTATAAGAATTGAGGAAGATGAACTTTATGTGGTGGAAAAATATAATCGATGCTATGATAATGAGATGGTTGATTTATATTACAAACCATAGGAGATGATTAAGATGAGTAATATCAGAAAGATATGGTACCTGCGTAAAGTTATGAGACAACAATGGCTTAAGCCGTCAGAATTAGAAGAGATACAGCGAAAGATGCTAAGAGGGATTATAAAACATGCTTATGAGAATGTGCCATTTTATCATTCTAAATTTGATTCTGTCGGAGTTAAGCCTGATGATATTAAAACAGTAGAGGACTTATCAAAGATACCGATTACAACCAAGCAAGAGTTGAGGGATAATTTTTCGAGTGGAATTATTGCGAAGGGTGTTAATATAAATAAATGTGACGTTTCAAAAACAAGTGGGTCTACGGGAATACCATTAACTGTGTATTACAGTGAAAAAGATGACGATTACGAAAAAGCAATCGCTTTACGACCAAATTTAAGCTGTGGTCAGAAAATTAGGGATAAATGGGCGGTTATTACTGCACCGCACCATATGTCCAAGCCCAAAAAGTGGTTCCAACATCTTGATGTTTTTGCCCCAAACTTTATTTCTATGTTTTCAGGCGTTAAAGAACAAATACCAATTTTAGAAAAGTTTAAACCAAATGTACTTGAAGGATACCCTTCAGCTATCTCCATTTTAGCAAAAGAACTGGAAGAAACAGAAAATAATAAAATTCGTCCAAAGATAATATTTACCACAGCGGAGCTCCTGACAGAGGATATGAGGAAATATATTGAGTCGGTTTTTGGAGTTAATGTTTATGATCAATTTGGCAGTGTAGAACTTGCTCGGACTGCATGGGAGTGTCCCAAACATTGTGGTTATCATATTGACATGGATGCAGTTGTGATGGAGTTTTTAAGTGATGGAGAAGCAGTTGCGCCTGGGGAAAGAGGTGAAATCGTTTACACCGGATTATACCAACATGCAATGCCGTTTATAAGATATGCAGTAGGTGATATTGGCATTCCAAGCGATGAGAAATGCCCTTGTGGAAGGGGGCTACCTTTGATGAAAGTATTAGAGGGGAGGTCAGATTCATTTATACAGACTCCTAGTGGCAGAATATTCCCACAAATGACTTTTTGGGCAATAATGAGGACTTTCTCTAATATAAATCAAATAGCGCAATTCAAAGTTATTCAGGAAAAAAGAGACTTAATAAGATTACAAATTGTAAAAGGAAAAGGTTTTTCTCAAGAGACTATAAACAATCTAAAAAAAGAAGTCAACAGTGTTTTAGGAGAAGAAGTTACAATAAATATCGAAGTTGTGGAAGAAATTCTAAGAGAAAAATCTGGCAAAGTAAGGTCTGTGGTATCGAAGGTTAAAATTGATTGGAATAAACGGTAGGGTGTATGAAGCTATTAATTTGCACATCGGAATATCCTCCATACTATTCAGCAGGAATTGGAAACGTTGCATATAATGTTGTAGAGCAACTCAAGAAAATGAAAGTTGATTGTACTGTTTGTTCTCCCAACATAGGCATTAAGCTTGGCAGCTCTAAAACAATTGAGAATTTTGGAATTTTTGGTGTGATTTATTATTGGCATCAAGTTTATAAATATTTCAAAGAAAACGATTTTGACGTGGTATGGCTTCATAATCCCTTATTTATCAGAAACAATCCTTTTAAGAGTAGCGTGGTAACAATGCATGTAACAGCCTACGGACAAGTTGTTCATAGGATATACCCTTTACATCTTCATATTTATAAAAGGATTTCATCAAAAGTCGAAAGATATTGCCTAGATAGGTTGAATGAAAAAACAAGATTCACAGCGGTAAGCCAACAAGTTTGCAAAGAATTAGAAGAAATAGGCATAGATAGGCAAAGAATAACATACATTCCAAACGGAGTTGATACCGAGCTATTCAGGCCTTCAAATAATAAAAAAATGCTAAGAAAGAAATTTGGAATTCCCGAAGATAATCTGATAATTTTAAGTCTTGGAAGATTGACAGAAGCGAAACAACCATTTAAACTAATGGAAGTATTTTCAATGATCGAAGAAGAGATAAAAGATGTAACTTTAGTAATTGCGGGAAAAGGGGAACTCTTGGATAAAACAAAGGAATTTGTCAGACAAAAAAACTTAAAGAACGTGATATTTTTGGGATATGTAGATCATGAAAAAGAAGCGCCTGATCTTTACGCATGCTCTGATTTTTATATAATGACCTCAAAATACGAAGGACAGCCTTTAACACTTTTAGAGGCGATGGCGTCTGGATTGCCTTGCATCATGTCAGATATTCCTAATTTGAAGATCGTTGAGGATGCGAACTGTGGAATTATGGTTGATTTTAATGATGTTGGGGAAGCGGCAAAGGGGATAATTGAATATTTAGGAAAAGATAAATCAGAGCATTCAAAGAATGCGCGGGAATATGCAGTGAATAACCAGGATTGGAAGATAATAGCGGAAAAGTATTTGGAGGAGTTAGAGAAGATATTGGCAGAGGGGTAAAAAAATGAATATTTTATTTATCACTGGTGTAGATGTGAATGGACAAGCGGGGGATTCGACACACGTAAGGGAACTCATATCAAACATATCAAAATTTGTAGATTCCGCTACAGTATTATCACCCACAAATGGTGAAGATAAATTTAAAATAGATAATATCAAGTTTAAAAAAGCAAGATTGATTAAGATTCCCTTTTTAATGTCACCGTCATTCAGCATCTATGCTTTTGTTTTGGGTTTTTATATATTGTTAACATCAAAATATGATGTGATATATGAACGAGGTTCTATCTTCGGTACCGGATGTAAACTCGGAAAGATATTCAAAATCCCTTGTATTACTGAGGTAAATGGGCTAACAACTGATGAACAAAAGATGACCGGAATGCTAAGAAGAATAATAATAAAATTTGAATCAAAGACATTTTCGCTGACAAATAAAATCGTCGTAGTCACATCAAAATTAAAAGAAACTCTTCAAAGTGATTATGGCGTGCCAGAAAATAAAATTGTGGTAGTTGAGAATGGTGCAAACACGGAATTATTTAAACCAATGAATCCAGAAAAGATAATGAAGGAGCTAAATTTAGAAGAAAATTACAATTATGTTGGTTTCTCCGGCTCTTTTAAGCAATGGCATGGATTAGATAATCTGGTAAGAAGTGCTCCTTTAATATTAAAAGAGGTTGAGAACACAAAATTTTTATTGGTTGGTGATGGACCTATGAAAGAACAAATCATCCAGATGGTTAACGACTTGAATCTAACAGATAAGTTTATTTTTATTAACAGAGTTCCCTACGAAGAAGTTCCAAAATATGCGAATGCATTTGATGTTTGTGTTATCTTAAAGAAAAGAGACATACCGGGGTCTCCATTAAAATTGTGGGAGTACATGGCTTGTGGAAAACCAGTAATTGCAACGAATACACAAGATTTCAGGGTTTTAGAAGAATACAACGCCGGTATCGTAGTAGACTCAGAAAAAACAGAGGAAGTTGCAGATGCAATCATAACTTTGCTTAAAAATAAGGAATTAAGAGAAGAAATGGGCAAGAATGGAAGAAAATACGTCGTTGGGAATCGTAGTTGGGAAAGTGTTGCAAGAGAGGTGGAAAAGGTTATGAAAGAGGCGGTAAAATAGGAGTGAAGTGAAGACATGATCGGAAAGATTTACAGAAAATTATCGGAGTCCATCCAATATGCGGCGAGGTATGCATACAGCACGATTCCGCTCCCCATCCGCTACGGGAAGGTGTTTCGAGAAACTTACAAGTTCCTCCAAGAATCTCAGTGGTGGAGCAACGAACAACTGGAAGAATACCAACTGGAGCAGCTAAGCAAACTCTTGCATCATGCATACGAGAATGTGCCTTATAGAAGAGTGTTTGATGAAAGGGGATTAAAGCCAAAAGATATTCAGGATTTCAAAGATTTGCAACAATTGCCGTATTTGACAAAGGAAGATGTGAGAGCGAATTTTAATGATTTAATCGCAAGGAATATACCAAAAGAACAGATGGAGTATGTGACGACTGGAGGTACTAGTGGAAAAACATTAGGATTCTATATAGAAAAGAAAACACATAGCATCAGAATGGCTTTTGAATGGCGTGAATGGAACTGGATGGGCTATAATTTTGGTGATAAATGTGTTGTATTGCGTGGAAATGTGATTAATAGATTTGAAAATGATTGAATCTAGGAGGGCGTCTAAATGAAAATCTTACACTTTGCACATAGCTTCTTTCCAATATACGGTGGGACAACAACACGATTATATAATCTATTGTCAGATAAAATAAATGAATACTACTTGTATGTCCCTCAACCACCGTATGGTGGATATCCAAATAACATAGGCATATTAAAAGAAGTAGAAGATTTTGGAAATATAAAAGTTCGGCGATGTAAACTCATTGAGGATTTTAAAGTTAAAATTCCAGTTATTAATACATTCAGATACGTTAAAATTAACTCCGACAGATTGGTAAATTTTGTAAAAGAAGCAGATTTTGAAATCGTTTATGGACATAATCCATTAGAATTTGCAACAGCAGCAATGAAATATGTGAAAAAGGAAAATGTTCCTTTTATTTACGAAGCTCATGGTTTAGCTGCTGATTCGCCTATGCTTAGGAAACGGCGATATATTCCCAAACTTACGTATTCATCAGTACACGAATTGCTTAAATTAAAAGAAAAGAAAATATTCCAAAGTGCTGATGCAATTATAACACAAACAAATGCAATGAAACAGAGGATAATAAGTGTACTTGACGTAGATGCAGATAAAATTAATATTATCCCTAATGGTGTTGATGAAAGCAAGTTTGATCCTATTAATTGGCATCAGAAAGGTCAAGAATTAAGAAGAGAGAAAAATTGGAGTGACAAGATTATTTTTATGTACAGCGGCTTTTTAGACGATATTAACGGAATAGATTTTTTTCTCAATAACATAAAAGATTTACCAGAAGGCATTAAACACAAAATAAAAGTAGTAATATTAGGACGTGGTCCTTTACAAAAATATGTGGAGGATATGAGTAAAGAAGAAAGCGATTTAATAGAATACCTTGGCTTGGTAAATTATAATGATATGCCTATATATTATGGTGCTTGCGATATATTTGTTATCCCGAGACCCTCGACATTACCTGCGGAGAATTTGACACCTATAAAATTATTAGAGGCGATGGCGATGGAAAAGATTATTTTGGGAAGCGATGTGGGTGGTATAACGGAAGTAATAACAAACAATAAAAATGGTATTGTTTTTAAGAAGGGGAATAAAGATGAGTTGTTTAAAAAAATAAAATATATTGTTGAAAACATTGAAAACATAGATGACATAAGAAAACAGGCAAGGAGAAGCATCATAAATAAATATAGATGGCAAAAATCGAGGGAGCGGTTACAGAATGTCTATGAAGCGGTTATTCAATAAGGAGACTGCCGTCCAGTCAGTAAAAATAGTCTTTATCTTTCAAATATTATTGGTTGGAATAGGGTTTGTTAGAGGAGTTTTATTTGCAAGGATTTTAGGACCTTCGCAATATGGGATATTTACTCTTGCATTTATGTTAGTATCTTTAGTTTCTCCGCTTATTATTCTTGGAATAACCGGCTCTTTATCTCGTTATATTCCAAAGTATGAGCAAAAAGGAATGCTAACGGATTTTTTAAATAGGGTTCAATGGTTTCCATTAATAAGCAGTTTCTTTTTTTCGGCTATATGCATAATTTACGCAGCACAAATATCCAAATTAATTTTTAATACTGCGGAATACAGCATCTTAGTTATAATAGTTGCCATAACCATCGTTCCTACGACAATATACCAACTGATCTGGTCAACATTATGGGGACTGAGGAATTTTTTAGTTAGGTCGCTATTGGAGCTAAGTTATGGCGTATTATTGTTCGGTCTTGGGCTGTTTTTCATCTTAAGACAGCCTTTGGCTAAATCATTGATAATAGGAAACTTATGGGCTTATTTAATCGTTGTAATCATCTTTGGTTTATTGATAAGAAAGTATGTATTTCAAAGAGAAGACCAAAAAAACAAATTAGATAAAACAAATCCAGGATTATACAAAGAAGTGATAAGCTTTGGTTTTTGGATGATTTTAGCTAATTTAGCATTTACAGCTTTACACTATATAGACAGGTGGATGCTCAACCGTTATGTAGGGGCAGCAGAGGTTGGAATTTACGCAGTAGCAATGGGGTTGACTGCCCTCTTATTTTTAGGGGCGCAATTAATTTCTAATGTAGTATATGTTAATTTAAATTATTTATGGGAACAAGGAGAAAGAGAGGAAATAAATTTTATCTTAAATGCATTAGCAAAAGTTGGCATTATCGTTTTCCTATCGGCTGCCTTTATGATTTTGATAATTAAAGAGCCGTTAATTGGGTTATTGTATGGAGAACGGTATCTAAATGCAATTGATATTATACCCTATTTATTGTTAATGCAAGCATTTATGGTTCCTTACAGGTTGTTAGGTCCTTATGTGAACTTAACAGAGAAAACCTATATATCTTTTATTACAATTGTTATTGGCTTATCTGTAAACATAGGATTAAACCTTTGGTTAATACCACTATATCAAATGAAGGGCGCAGCGATTGCAACAGCCTGTTCCTCTTTTACTCTGTTCTTAGTTCAGAATTTATTTTATAAGATATATAAAATAAAAATTCACAGTACAATTTTTTTATTGACTGCAATGGCATTGATACTATTAATACCAAATGTGTGGCTTTCTGCAATTTTATTACTCACCTTTATTTATATCTCTACTCAAACTAATTTATTGATTTCATCTTCAGAGCGAAACTATATATGGAGTCGGATCAAAAGAGGTATATAAGGACAATAAAAATTATTTTAATGATGAGGTGTAAAAGTTGAGATTAGTATTAGTTCATCCAATAGACTCGATGGACCCGATAGATTTATTTAGGCAGAGGGGATACAATTTAGGTCGTAGTGATATGCCCAATTTAGGGATGCTGTATGTCGCCTCCAATCTGGATAAATCCCACCAAGTTTCCGTAATAGACAATAAGCTGGAACGGCTAAATGATGAGAACCTATTTAATAAAGTAACCAAACAAGATCCAGATGTCGTTGGTTTTTCAGGGACGATTATGGAGATGGAACAGGCAGTAAGTGCAAGTCGGCTTCTACGTGAAGAAGGAATAATAACTGTTTATGGTGGGCCCAATGCTAGTTTAACCCATGAAAAATTTGCCAATGATTTTGATTTTATTGTTGAGGGGGAGGGGGAAGTAACATTCAATGAGTTGTTAAACACACTTGAAGAGAATAGGGACGTTGACGATATTAAAGGAATTTGCTATATGAAACCAAATGGTTTTAAAATTAACGAACCACGGCCTTTTATCCAAAATTTAGATTCGCTGCAATTTCCCAATCGGGATTTGATACCTTTGGACAAATATCCCCGGGAATTTCAAGGACTTATGCATTCTAAACCTATTGATGTAATTGCCTCCAGTAGAGGCTGCCCCTTTAATTGCTCATTTTGTAGTTCACGAAGATTATGGCAAGGAATTTATCGGTATAGGAGTGCTGAAAATGTTGAGAAAGAAATAGTGCTTATGAAGGAGAAATATGGCACTAAAGGTGTCTTTTTCAGGGAAGATAATTTTACCGCCAATAGAAAGCATCTTTTAGAAATGTGCGAGATGTTAAAACGGCAGGGACTTGAATGGCGATGTGAAAGCAGGGTAGATACTGTCAATAAAGAAATTTTACAGAAGATGAAAGATTCTGGATGCAGTTCTATAATGTTTGGGGTTGAAAGCGGTTCAGAAAAAACTTTAAAGTATTTTCGTAAAGGCTATGCTCCTGAACAAGCTAAAAAAGCAGTAAAATGGGCAAAAGAAGTAGGAATGAATGTTGCTATCTCTCTGATACTCGGGGCACCGTGTGAAACTAAAGAAGATATAAAGAAGACTATTAAACTTGGATTCGATCTATGGCCTGATCATCTTTATTTCTATCGGTTTATGTCTATTCCCGTAAATGACACCTACTATCAAATGAAGGAAGAAAATCTGGTGACATTAGAGTGGAACGATTGGGGAATTGGTCGAACCAGATATTTAACCGATGAACAATTAACAGATTTACATCTATCCGCCTTGAAGCAATACCAATTTTGGAAAGGCTTAAAAAATAGGGATATTAAAGCTTTAGCGAGTTGGGTATTGCCATTAAGTGTTAGAAAGATGCTCAAACGATTTGTTGGAGGCATATTTTAGGAGGGTATTATGCCAAAATTATCAAATTCTTTTTCATGGGACAATACTTGGAAAAATGCTAAATCTAAATTAACTTTGGCATTGCAAACAATTTGGAATACTTTTGAAAACCATGTAGATTTTAAAGAAAAATCATATTTGGAAATAGGCTGCGGAACAGGAGTTTTTGGAAAATTAGCCCTATATGCTGGTGCCACTCATGTGAGTTTGTTAGATAGTTCTAAGAACGCTATAAAAATGTGTAAAGAATATATTGGAAATGATAATAGAGTTGATTATATATTATCTGATGCTACAGAATATCAATCTAAGAACAAATATGACATTGTCATTTCGAATGGACTGATCGAACATTTTAAAGGTAGTGATTTAAGCAACATTCTAAAAGCGCATGTAGATAATTCAAAAGATATTGTTGTTTTTCTTGCTCCGGCTTCTCCGCATTTTAACGATATCAGAGGTAAATATCCTTGGGCGTTAAAACTGTATGGCTCCCAGTATCCTATATCAATAAAGAAAATGAATAACATTCTAAATTCTCTTAACTTAGAAATTGTATGTATAGAACAATTTTACCCCTTATATGGCATAAAACTCAATACACTTTTTCCTTTCCAAAACAAAATATTAGGATTGATTGATAATATTTTGATTAAAATCAAATTTTATGATTTTATTACGTATATTACTAATCCTTTAGGAGGTTTATTGGGTGGATGTATTATTGGTATAGGGCGCTTAAACACAAATCATAAGGAGGAGAGGAAATAGGTATGCAGTGGATTCTGGTTAGCATTGTCTTTTTCTGGTTAGGTACTTACCTATGGCAAAGACATAATCGTAGTAAATTGTATTATTCCAGTAGAGATCAATTTAGCAAGGTTTCTATGCATACCATTCGCCGGATAAATGAAAAAGCAGCTAATTTTTTGGAAGATAAAATTGCTAAATGGGATAGTTTGTCGAGATGGAGTTATTTAATAAAATACGAAATTATAAAAAGAGAGATTGAATCTTCACAAAATATCAATGAAAAAAGCAAATTGCTCGATGTTGGCTGTGGAGATGGATTCTTTTTAAATTTAGTTGGTCAAACAGGCTCATTTTTAAATAGTAGCCTGTGGGGGATAGATATAGCCAAGCGGCATTTAGAGATCGTGAAAAAGAGATTACCGAATTGTAATGCTTATTGCAGTATGACGGAGAATTTGCCGTTTAAATCATCTTCTTTTGATATCGTTGTGAGTACAGAATGTTTAGAGCATTTAATCAATCCTAAAGCGGGATTTAAAGAGATAATAAGAGTTGCAAATGACAACATTTTTATTATTGTTCCATCTATTCATTCTATGTTTATAATGTGTTGGAATCCTATTACATGGATCGAAGCCATATTAGGTTTATATTATCCAAATATACTGCCAAAATTTCACAATTTATATAACCCTCATGATAAAAACCACCTTTCAGTTCATTATGCTTTTAATAGGAAGGAAATACAGGAATGGTTAAACGGACTTAGCAATGTTAATGTTACTTCATGTGATTATCCATCGGTCTTTAGATTGATTTATGTGGTGTTTAAAAAATTGAGATTGTGTGGTAATGATAATCAGTTGATGTTAAAATGTTTTAGAATTGAACAAAGGATATTTAAAAAGATATCTATCCTTAATAGTTTGGGAAAAACAATGGTGATAATAGCACGAAAGTAATTTTTATTAAAAATTATCTGTTTAAAACATCCCGCTTCCCAACATCTTCACGCTAAATCCATCTTTTTCCCATCGTTCTGCGTCCAAAATATTCCTCGTATCCACAATGTTTCTATTTCTCATTAACTCTGATATTTCTTTTGAATCAATCTCTTTAAATTCTACATGATCAGTGATCAAAACGATACAATCACTATCTCTAACGGCCTCTTCCAATCCCAGTATCACATATTCAAATTCTTTAACAAGTGGGTCATGCACTTTTACTTTGTATCCCTCATTCTCTGCCAGTTTTATGAACTTCAAAGCGGGTGTTTCCCTCGTATCATCCACGCCCCCTTTATACGCAACACCAAGAACAGTAATTACAGGTTCGTTTACACCCTTCAGCATCCCCTTAACGATCTGCAAAGT
>Ga0114922_10004594_pt1 | contig 12803 bp, 13 predicted proteins | sample AartaG_FD_100975 | JGI IMG/M metagenome (GOLD analysis project Ga0114922, IMG submission 100975) | Deep subsurface microbial communities from Aarhus Bay to uncover new lineages of life (NeLLi) - Aarhus_00045 metaG | ecosystem: Environmental > Aquatic > Marine > Oceanic > Sediment | place... | reverse complement strand
TACTTGGTCGGGTCATCTGCCATCTCTGCGGTCAGTTCTTCACACTCCCGCCAGTTCCCTGTTCTCTCGCGCCAGTTTCGTCGCGCGGGCGTCGGTCATCGCGGGGCCGGACGGGTCCGGCATCACGCGCAGGCGCGTGTGCTCGGTCATGTCGGCGGCGGCGCCGGCCGGGGTGTTGGCGATGATGTCATGTGCCAGTCCGGCGATGTCCGCGCCGGCGGTGTCGAACGAATACCTGGCGGCCACCCCCGCCGTGAGGAGCCGCCGCAGCGCCTCCGCAGCGGGCCGGGTGAACTTGCCGAACCGCATCGCGTCGTCGACCTCGCGCTCCGCCCGCTCGCGTTCGAGCTGGTAGAGCCGGACGTTGAGTTCCGAGTCTCGTGTTTCGAGTTGCGGGTCTTGGGACTCGGGTTTCGTGCTGTGGCCGGGGCCGGTGGCCCCCGCTCCCTGCCCGGCCTCATCGAGGCCGGCTACCGGAGAGGCCAGCTCCAACATGATGGCCCGCTTCGACTCTCCCTCCTCCGTGGCGGCGTGGATGAACTCTCCCTGGTCGGTGACGACGGGGTAGTTGGTGAGTGCGACGTGCTCGATGACCTCGCCCCAGTCGCGGCCGGAGCCGTCGACGAAGCTGGGGTTGATGGAGACGGAGACGGCGGAGACGGTCTTGCCGAGCCGGGCGGCGTCGTCATCGTTCGGGATGTTGAGCAGGCCCCAGAGGCCCGGCCCCGTGGGGCCGTCGTCGCGGAGTTCGAGTTCCTCGACGAAGCCGGCGTTGTCGCGCGGGTCGTAGCTGTGGCCCCAGGGCAGGGGCACCTTGATGCCCGCGTCGAGCATCTGGTCGAAGTTCTGCTTCCATCGTTCGAGCCGGCCGCGATCCACTTGCAGCGTGAAGGCCGCCCGCGGGTTCGTCCACCTGCCCTCGCGGATCAGCTCTTTCCAGAACTTCTGCGCCGCATCCAGCGCGATTGCCCCGTCGTCGGGATTGACCAGCCAGTAGACGTCGTTCGTGTTCTTCATGTCAGGGTTGCTCCCGTTCTACACACTTGTTCTCACCGGCACGTTGAGTTGCTCGAGCAGCTTCAGCCGGTCGATCAGCTCGGCGGTCTTGCCACCGCTCTTCTCGGCCTCGACGGCCAGCCGCAGCACGTCCGCCAGGATCTTCTCGTTCTGCCGACTGATGCCGCTGGTCGCCAGCCGCACTCCCTCATCCACAGCCCGTCCGAAGTTCAGCTCGATCAGCGGCTGGATCACGAATTCATTTACCTGGCCGACGATGTCCTGCAAGAGCCCCGCCTCCATCAGCAGGAACGTGTCGGCGTACTGCCGCGCCGCGGCGTGGCTGCCGACCGAACCGTCCTGCGTGAGCGACCGCTCCGGGACGAACAGCGCCCGCAGCTTCTTCGCATCCAGGTGCTCCAGGTAGCTCTTGAACATCTCGCCGCGCTGGTCGTCGAGCAGGTACTCGACATCCCATCGGCGGTTGCCGTGCTCGTCCCGCTCGTCGGGCAGCGCGATCGAGCCCGAGCTGCGGAGCGACGCAAGCGTCGTGTTCAGCGAGTCGAGCGCGTGCTCCTCGGCGCCGGTCTCCGGGTTGAGCCGCATCTCGGGCGGCCCGTAGGCCTTCATCACCGGGTCCGCTTTCCGCTCGAAGTACCGGTTGGCGAACAGGTAGATGATGGACGACCAGTACCACGGCTCGTAGCAGGCGTCGAGCCGCCCGCGGCCGTAGAGGTTCCCCCACTCCTTGTTGAGCGTCATTACGAACGTCTTGGCCGGGGGGATGGGCTTGTCCATGTGCGGCTGCTTGAGCCCGGCGTAGCGGCCGTTCTCGTCGGCAAAGAGCTCGAACGTGCCCGGCTCGAGGTCCTTCAGCTTGCGGTAGGCGTAGAACGTCCCGCCTGGAACGGTCCGCAGTTCCCAGACCTTTTCGTGCGCCTGGTGGCCGAACTCGACCGCGTTGAGGCAGCTCCGGAACAGCGGCCGGATCAACGGGCGGATCAGATCGGAGACGAGCTGGCGGATTTCGTCGCTCCCGCCCTCGATCCACCACGCGCCGTCGCGGGTGACGTTCATCACCGGCGCCTTGATCGCCGCCAGCCCCAGCGCGACCTGCGGATCGAGCCGCATCCGCTTCTTCACCTCCACGCCGACCTGCGTCGGGTTGTACGCCCCGACGTACGCCGCCGTGACCGCGGTGATGAACGGGCGCGAATGGCGGGTCCGTTCGCCGAGCGGCGGGCGACGGGTCTGCGCATCGACTTCTGCGGCGAAGCGCAGCACCTCGCCGCGCACGTCGTACGGAAGCTGCCAGATGGATTCGGGCAATTGCATGTCTGTCCTTTCGGAGGGGACCTCACCACGAAGAGCACGAAGGACACAAAGAATCACACAGGGCGAAACGCGGGCCATCGTGTCCGGGTGTGTTCGTGGTCAGGGAGAGCCGCCCAGTAGGCACGCTCTCACGCCGCCTGCCGCTGATGAATCCGGTCCAGTTCCGGGAGCCCGCCGACCGTGACGGTCCGGCGGCGGAGGATGGGCCAGCCGTCATTGCCCATCGGCGCGTCGATCATGGTGCGCGCCCGGTAGAGCGCCGCGTGACGCCGCGCCGCACGAGCGTAGAACTTCTTGGCCTGACGGCGCGGCAAGGGCAGCAGATGACACCACATCTCTTGTCGCAGGTCCGCGCGCGAATGCTCGTCCGAGGCTAGGTCAGCCGCGATCACTTGAATCTCGCGCTGAAGGCCCGGACACTGAAACACACGGTCGATGGCGCCGGCTCGCATTGCTGTTCTCCTCCACTACTACAAACACAGGAAAGCGGCAAAACAGGAAGCAGGCGCGGGGTGATTTTTCGGTTTTCTTCGGGCGGATTCCCCTAACCGCACGGAGCGCCGCCACTTGGCTCAAGCGGAAAAATGGGCCGACCGGAGACTCCCCGGGGCCCGCGCCACCCCCGCGCTCAGGGCGTACGATGTACCTGCGCGGATGTACCTGCGCGTTAGTCAGGTGGGACTCAATCGTGCCCTTGTGGCTTTGTGGTCAGGTCTTGCCCTCACGCGGCGTTGCGGAAGTGGCGGCGGATGTTGGCCAGCCGGGCGCACACCGCCCGCGCGGAAATGCCCAGGACGGCGGCGGCGGCGCGACTCGAGTGCCCGGACATGAGCAGCCGGGCGAGCGCTTGCTCGCCCCGCGGCAGCGAGGCGACGAGTTCGCGCACGGCCAGCGTGTCCAGTAGATCAAGCATCGTCATTCTCCCGCTGGAGGATCCGCCACGGATGTACACAGACGAACACGGATAAGGCGAATGAGAACGAAGCTTCCTATCCGGGCCCATCGGTGTTCATCCGTGGCCGGATTGTCACGCGGCGCGGAAGATTCGGCCGCGGATGTGCTCGAACACCCGTTTGGCGCCGCCGGTCACGATCTTGATCGTACCTCTCGGCTGCCAGAGCTGCGAGGCGAGCTTGTCATAGTTGTCCGCGTGCCGATGGTGGTCGGCGGCGGGCTTGGTCCACGTGTACCGCTTCGTCCCGCGCGGGCCGGTGACGAGGGTTCGCATCGGGGCGAGCATGTGCGCGACGAAGTCCCCGCCGTCCAGCGTCTCGGCGTTCCGCGGCAGCCAGTTGCGGCTCATGCGGATGTCCTGCGTCGCGTCGTCCAGGCTTGGCGTGCGCGCCGCGTGGAGTATCCCCTCGCGCGGGTCCTTGCGAAGCTCGCGCAGGTCGTTCTCCGAGTAGACGCAGCGCCAGATTCGGCCGCGCTCGTGGCTCTGCTGCCACTTGCGGACGAGCAGCGCCTCGGGCTGCGCGTCGATCACGCAGCACCGCACGTCGTAGCGCTCCAGCAGATGGTCGAGTTCGGCGACCCGCTTGACGCGGCCGATGAAGACGGCCCGGCGCACGCCGGGCTCGGGATGGTCGCTGATCCGGACGTGCATCCACTCGCCCACGTCGACGCCCATCGTGCAGCCCTGGGCGCGGTCCGGCATGGCGTAGCTGCGGCAGCAGGCCAGCAGGTCGGCCAGCGCCAGCCCGCTTCCCTCCGCGACGTACGGCTCGCCCAGCATGCTGTTGTAGAACCGCTGCCGCTCCCAGTCGTTCTTCAGCGATTTCTGCCAGTCCTCCCACAGCCTGCTGATCCTGATCGTGGACACGAAGAGCTGCGAGATGTGGTAGCCGGAGACGTCCCGGCGCGGGCGCGTGGCGACCCACTCACCTGCGGCAAGCCGGTCGATGGGGCGTCCGCACCGGCTGCAGAAGAGGCGGATGTCGCGGCGGAGGCGGCCATCGGCCCGGGCCCACTCGCGGTCGAGCAGGACGTATTCATCGTCGCCCTCCTGGCGGACCACGTGGGTGAAGAAATCGAGCGACTGGGCGTGGCCGCAGGCCTCACAGCGGACAAACCACTCTTTTGCGTCGCTTGCGCCGAACATCTCCGCGATGCCGAACCCGGCGACCGTCGGCGTGCTCGCATACGCCGCGAGCTTGTAACGGCTCGCCGCCAGCCGGTCGCGCACCAGCGGCATGTTCAACTGGTTGCACCGGTCGTACTCATCGACGATGATCAGGTCGGCGGGGAACTCGATGAACTCGCTGTCGGCGTTGGAGCCGACGAAGCTGATGGTGCCGCGGCCGAAGTGCTTGAGCCCGAGGCTGTTGGCCGCCCCGCGGCGCAGGAGCCGGCGATAGAACTTCGAGGCCCGAATGGCGCGGTTGACGCGGTTGGCGACGAACCGGTCGCGCTTCTCCTGCGTCGTCATCGCGTACAGACACTGCAGCCCGCGGCTGGCCGATTCCAGCGCGTCGATGATCAGCATCTCCGAGATGCCGCACTGTACCGCCTTCTGGAACACACGGCTCTCTGCGCGGTCGCGATAGATGGCGAGCAAGTACGAGCGGCCTTGGAAGGTCATCCGCTCGCCGCGCGTGTTCTTGTGGCGGAACAGTGCGAAGTCGATCCGGCGGTCGAGCCGGGCAAGCATGCGGCGCTCAAGCTGCTTCGTCGAGATCGCCTGGTTCACGGAGTTCTGGCTCGCCGGCTGTGGGTTCCGGGCGGAGTGCGTCGGCCGCGCGGAGCGCCCGCTCGAACCCCGTGACGTCGACCCCGAGTTCCCTCCCCTTCTGGAGGAGTTCTTCGTTCGTGTATTCCCTGTACGCGTCTTCTTCATCGTCATTCACCTCGCTTCTTGTGCGGAACTGTTTCTGCGTCATCTCGATGAACTTGACGAGCATGGTCCATTCGAGCTTGACCAGGTTGTGATAGATGGTCTGGTCCTTCTTGGGAGTGGCCGCCTGCTGCGCCGAGCGGACCTTTTGCAGCGCGTCCTCGGCGTCTTCAATGAAGCCGGCGGCGCAGGCGGCGGGGTCCTCCCACGGATCGCGCCTGCGCGCGGCCTTGCGCAGGGCCTTGACGTCGCGGTGGACGGTGTGCTCGGCCACCTGGAGCTGGGCGGCGATTTCGCGGGCGTTGTCGCCGGCGGCGAGCATCTGTCGGACCTCTTGTCGGCGGGTCCGCCTGGTATCCTGTTTCCGGCGCGTTGTTCTTTTCCGTTTTGCCATTTTCCATCTCCTTTCCCGTGTTCTGAAAGCGCCGCTTTCGATGTCCCACGCTGGGCATTGGAAGCAGCGCTTCGGACGTCGCCGATCATGCTTGGTCAGGCGGCGTGCTGCGTGGGCGCTGCTTGCCTCACCCGCCTGACGACTTCCGCCACCGCTGCCCGGTCCCAATAACGACGCCCCTCGCTCTCGACCCACTCCGGCATGTCGCCGCTCAGGCAGAGCCGGATGACGGTCACCTTGGGCACCCGCGCCATCCTGGCGATGTCGTCGACCGAGTACAACAAGCCGGTATCCGGAGCGGCAGCTTGCCGCGACGGCCTGTTCTCCCATTCCATTGACGAACTCCTTTGTGCTGCGCCGCTCGGCGGGGTTGTTACACGTGGGCCGGGAGTGTTGGCCGCTCGTCCGTGCGGACGGCGGTCACTCAGACGTGTAGATTAGGCGACTTTCGCGTAGAGGCAATACACCCCGTCCGGCGGCTGGACCTGAATAAATGCTCTAATAGAAAGTTCAGCGCGGGAGGATGAGTTCCTGCGCCAAGGAAGGCAGCGGACAAGGGTGACCGGAAGCAGCCACTGTACTCATCTTTCGTCCTTTGCCGATGGTACTCTACCACAAGTCCGTTCGGCTGTCAAGCGGCGAAGAGTTTTTTTTTGGCCGAAATGAGCACAAATCTTGTGTACGTTCTTGACTTTTAGCCACTTATGGCGTAGAATATTTCTGGAGAAATCCTGGAGGCGGTCTTTCAATGGGGCATTTCGAGTGGAGAAGCGGATGAACTTTTCAGAAAAGCTGAAGGCTCTTCGCGGCCAGCACGGCCTGAAGCAGGCGGAACTGGCGGAGAAATCTGGACTTACGGCGAACAAGATCCAGCGGTACGAGCAATCCAACCAGAAGCCGAAGGGTGACGATGCCCTCGCCTTGGCCAAAGTGCTCGGCGTTACGGCCGATTATGTGCTGGACGACTCGCTCCCCTTCCCGCCACCGGAAGAACACCTGTCCGAAAAAGTGGTCATTATCCGGAAGCTCGAAGGGCTGATCGGGGCGCTGCTGAGCCGCGAGGGCAAAGAGACGCCGGACCACGCCGAGCTGCCCGATGTCCTTCATCTCCCGGTCTTCAAGCTCGGGGCGGGATTCGACGTGATGTTCGATGCGGTCGGCCTGCCGACCGGCGAGAAGGTCCGCGACATGTACTTCAACGGTCTGGGCGACGGCAAGTTCTTCGCCGCCGAGCTGTATGGCTCCAGCATGCGTGGGGCCGGTGATACCGGCTTCTCGCTGGGCGAGATTGCGGTGTTCAGGATAGCCGAGCCGGACGACATTGCCTCGGGCGACTACGCTTACGTGCGGACCGAAGACCACGGCCTGTTTCGCCAGGTGTTCATCCACGGGGAAAGGCTGCGGCTGAGGGCGCTGAACCCGGCGGACCCGGAGGTGACGGTGGACCGGTCACAGGTCCAGCAGATATGCCGCTTGGTGAGGCGGATCAAGGAGTACTGACACCGGGGAAGGCTGCGAGGAGGCCGTGTGATGGCGAGGAAACTACTGGGCGAGATCCTGCGTGAGAACGGAAAGATCACGGCCGAGCAACTCCGGGAGGCGCTCGCGCGCCAGCGCGAGACCGAGGAGATCCTGGGCCATATTCTGTTCGACGTGGGCGCGGTATCGGAGCGGGATTTGCAGGAGGCGTGGGGCGTCCAGCTCGGGAGGGAGTTCGTCGATCTCCGGCAGATACTGCTGTCGGCGGAGCTGATCGGGAGGCTGAGTCGCGATCTGGCACGGCGGTATTGCGCCGTACCGGTCCGTGAGGAGGACGGCACGGTAATAATCGCGATGGCCAATCCGCTGGACGTTCGGGCGCTGGGAGAAATGGCGAAGCACATCGGCGCGTCGGTCAGGAGCGCCATCGCCAGCGCAAGCGACCTGGAGGACGCGATCGCGAAGTACTACCCGTAAGGGGCGAATGAAAGCGAAGAGAGCCCGCCTCTCCACCTTCGGATACGGATGCGGGCTCTCATTTCAGCGGGCTTCGGCTATTCGGTCTTCGGAGGCTCTTCAGCCGGCGGGGCCGGTTCCTCGGGAGCGCTGGCGCTTTCGGGCCCCGGCGCGGGGGCTGCGGCGGCGGGCCCCGCCCTGCCGGCCCTGGCGCACAGGAAGCCGCCAATGAGCAGCAGCACCACTCCGGCCCCAACGGCGATCTGCTGGAAGGGCCCAAAGCCGGGCTTCGGCGCCTTCACCACCAGGCCGGGCCACAGGCCATGCACGAGCATCACCACGCCGATGACCGTCAGGATGATCCCTAGCACAGACCTCTTCCGCTTCATGGCGTCACCTCCGTAACCCTATGATGGGATACAGCCTCTACCTGTGATGCCCCATATCCTAACATCGTAACCATAGGAGTATCAAGTTTTTTTGGACTTCTTGCCCGCCGGCCAGTCCCTTCCGACTGTCACTTCCCGTGCGGCGGCCTGGCCCGGGTGCGGAAGGGGCCGCTGCCCAGCGCAGGCAAGAACCGCTCAAGGAAGACGTCGTTCAGCTCGAAGAACGTCACGCCGGCAGAGCCGGCCTCGCGGGCGAGCCGGACCTGCTCGACCACCCGCCACGCCGCGGGCAGACGAAACGAGCCGATCCCCGGATAGACCGGGACCCTCTTGCCGACGAGCCGCATCTGCGCGGTCGTCATCCGGCCAAAGTCCTCCGCGTCGGTCGTGTAGTTCATCGGGCAGACGAAGTCGAGGTAACCCTTCTCGACCCACAGCTTCCAGTCCTGGCCGACGCCCCGCCGGCACTGCGGATAGTGGCTGAACACCGCGGCGGATATCTTGACCCTGGGGTCGATGGCCCGCGACCGCTTGGCCACGTCGGCCACGACGGCCGTGATGTTGTCGCAGCGGAAGTCCGCCCACTTCGCGGCCAGCCTTGGGTCACGGTCGAGTTCGCCCCAGTCTTGCAGCTTCCGGCCGAGGAGTCCTTCGAACTGCCTCCGGCACCGCGGACAGAAGCACTCGCCCCCGTGGTGATAGCGGATGTAGTCGAAGTGGATGCCCGCGGGATGGTAGTTCTTCGTGATCTCGACCATGACGTCGGCGACGAGCTTGCGGTTGCGGGGCTCGGAGGGGCAGAGAAAGGCCTGGCCCTTCGGCCGCGTGCCGTCCCGGCCGAGGGTGAGTCGCTCGTCGCGGAGCAGCCGCTGCATCTGTTCTCGTGTCGCCCGCATGCAGTAGAAGTTGACCATCCACACATGCACGTCGATGCCGTGCTTCACCCCCGCGGCGAGCATTTGCGCGAGCTGGTCGCCGCGTTTCTTGAACACCTGGCTCGGCGGCAGGAGATCAGACTTGTAGTCGGCGTAGGCCGGCGAGCACAGGTTCGGGAAAATCTGGTTGATGCCGCGCGCAGCCAGCTTCTTGAACACGTCGTCCCAGTTCTCGTACTTCGGGCTGTGCAGCCAGACGCCGCGGCCCTCGACGTCTCTGGTCGGCTGCGCGAGGCAGTAGGCGCGCTCGGCGCCGGCGCGGGCCTCGGCGCGCCGCATCCACGACTCGACGAGCCGTCCCTCCCGCTCCGCCCGCTTTGCAGCCTCGGTGGCCCGGACGACGGGCTCCAACGCCCTGACAATTCTCACGTGCGGATCAGGGTCCTGGCCGAGCGGGCCCAACGACGCCGACGCCGCGCGGCCGAGCCGGGTCAGCTCGGCCTCCCAGCCGGCGGGGGCCGCACAGACCCCCTGCCCCAGGAAGTGGACGGCGACGCCGGTGAGGAGCCGTGCCTTGGCGCTCTCGTCGCCCGCCAACATGCAGTGCGACATGTAGAGGCCGTTCTTCGACACCACCAGCGCGGGATGCTCGGACCGAGCTCCCTTCCGGCTGATCCAGTGCCCGCCGATCACCGCGCCCCCCGACAGGCGCGCCCCGAGGCAGTGATAGGAGTTCTGGATGAAGCTGGCGCCGAGAAGCACCGGGCGCGCCTCCTCAGCGAACGCGTCGGCGTCAACCCGGACCTTGTGACACATGCCCGGCTCGCGCTTCAGGCCCGTGCTCGAGATGCCGAGGAGCCGGCCGATTGCGCTGGGGTAGGAGTAGAAGACGAAGAGCTTGCCGCCGCCCTTGACGAACTGCTCGGCCTTGCGGACGGCCGCTCGCGGGATGCGCGGATTGAGCGGCAGGATGATCAGCTTGAAGCGCCTGAGGGCGCCGGCCAGCACCGCCTCGTCAGAGATGACCTGGTACGGGATGCCGGTGAGGTCGAGGACGCTGCGGACGTTCTGGAGGTATCGGCCGACGGCGGCGCCGTCGCCCGTGCGGTCGGTCCGTTCGGCGTGGGTGTTGCGCCACACCGCGATGTCAGTCTGCGGCAGCTTCTGCTCCGCCAGGTACGCCAGCGCGGCCTTGACGAACGCTGCCCGCTTCTTCACGTCGGGCGCGAACAGCACGTGCGACATGTACAGCCCGGCTGGCGAGACGACCACCGCCGGACGGCCCGTCGGCTTGCCGTTCACGTCGAGCCACTCGGCCGCGACCTTACCTTCCTTGCCGGGCTTGACGATCCAGATGTTCCACGACGATTGCTTGAAATCGGCGGCGCCCGGCAGAACGCCCTTCTTGAACCGCACCGCCTCGGTCTCCTTCGTGTCGCGCGTCTCGATCCACCGGACGGGCTCGATGTCGAGCGCGTTGATGGTCTGCCTCGGGCGTTCGTAAAACAGGAGCACCTTCCCGCCGCTGGCGATGAACCCGGCGACAATGGCGTCCACCGTCTCCGGCATTCGGGGGTTGTAGGGCAGGATCGCGAACCGGAATCCCGCCAGGCCCTTTCGCGACACCTCGCGGTCGCTCAGCACCGCGTACGTGATCCCGGCCGCGTCGAGCGTCTCCGTCATCCGCTCGACGTATTCCTTCACGTCGTCGGCGAGCTGTCGCCCCGCCGCCGTGTTATGCAGCACGGCGACCCGTTCCGCCGCCGCCGCAGGCGCACCGCACAGAGCCACACAAACCAATAAGGTGCCAGGCATCTTATTCAAGTCCATATATTTGCCCGTAAACCGCCTTTCTATAAGGTGCCTGGCACCTTATTTATTTACCTTATTTACATTTCGGGGCTCGCCCAGAGCGCGACCCCAATGCCGGCCGACCGCCAGGACTTCGCCGCCCAAGTCCACGCGCTTGGCTCGTGGGCGCCCCCTGCCCGCGATGCCGAAGCGTTCCTCGTGCGCGCGGGTGAAGTCCTGGCCGCCGACGAACAACGTGCCCGCAAGCGAGAACGGCTTTCGGGCTCTCTCCTCTTCGATCAGCTTGGCGTATGCCGCATATCGGCTCCTGGGGTCCGGTGCCAGGTCGCGATAGAACTTGTGCAAGGTGATAATCGATTCGTCCTCTGCCGCGAGGTAACGGTGGGCAGACCACGGGTAGTCGCCGGGCTCTCGTACCATTCCGGCTCGCACGGGATTCAGGTCGATGTAGGCCATACATCGGAAAAAGAACGTCCAGGCATCCACAATCGTGCTGAGGAACCGGCCCTCCCACAGGTGGCCTTTGCGCCCTCGCATCGTGTTGAAACGCTTGGCGAACACGTTGGCGAGCCGGTGCATGAACCGCGAAAGGACGTCATCCCCGTTGACCTCGAACAGCAGATGCACGTGGTTGGTCATCAGGCAGAAGCTGTAAAGGGGCGAGTCGTACAGTGAGCAGGTTTCTCGGAGCAGATCGAGGAAGAGACGTTGCGATCTCTCCTCAAAGAGGAACTCTTTGTTGTTGCATCGCATGGTGACGTGGTGAAGGGCGCCCCGATAAGTCAGTCGTAGCGGACGGCTCATCTGTCTAATCCCTCCTCGCCGCGCATAAGATGATACCGCGTTGGCCCCCGCGGTTCAAGAGTGAATAAGCCGAATAAGGTGCCAGGCATCTTCAGGCGCGGGCGAATTCGGCCTCCAAACGCACTTTTTATAAGGTGCCAGGCACCTTATTCGCCTTATTGTGATTTTGCGGCCGGGCGCGGATGGTGAAGAAGCTGCCGGCGATGAGGAGGCCGCCCGCGACGACGTGCAGCGGGCCAAACCGCTCCTCGAAGATGAAGTGCGACAAGAGCGGGGTGAAGAACATGTTGGCGAGCAGCGCCGTCGCACATACCGTCGTGCCCAGGATGCGAATGCCGTAGTAGTAGCACACGTGGCCGGCGCCGACGCACAGTGCCCCCGAGCCCACCGCCACGATCCACACCCACGCGCCCCGCATCCCGCCGGGGACCTTGTCGAGCGGCTCGCCCTTGAAGTACGTCAGCACCGCGAACGCGATGGTCATCAGCGTGCAGATGTAGGTGTACGTCACCAGCGGCGAGCCCTTCCGCACCAACAGCTTGATGAGGATGGTGTAGAGCGACCAGCAGAACGCCGAGGCCAGGATGATGAGGATCCCCCAGATGAGCGCCACGCCCGAAGCCGGATCGACCGGCGCCCCCGATCCCGCGCCAATCACCACAAACCCCGCCAGGCCCGCCAGACAGAGCAGGGCGCCGATGATGAAGCGGCGGTCGCGCATCACCGACCGCTCATCGGCGAAGAAGATGCACGACATCACCGCGGTGAAGAGTACCGTCGCGCGGACGACCATGAACGTCAGCCCGGGCAACACGTTTTTCATATACAGCGCCCGCACCACCAGGTACTGATAGCCGAAGACGGCAAGCACGGCCGGCAGCGCGCGAAGCAGCATCCACGCCCCCGCGAGCAACTCCTTCCGCGACCGCACCAGGCACACGGTCCAGAGAAAGACCGACGCCGCCGTGAACCGCACCAGGTTCTGCGTGTACAGGTCCATGTACTCGGTGAGGAACTCGATGGCGAGCGTCGGGAAGCTCCAGAGGACCATCGTGCACAAGAGGAAGGCGATCCCCCGTCGGCGGTCGTGGATGTGCGGACCGGCGCGCAGGTCGTTCAAGAGACGTCCTCAGCCTTGGGGCATGCGTCGAGATAGAGGAGCATCGCCCGGGCGAGCGAACGGCCGAACTCGCGGGCGCGGTCGGCCGTCACGGTCTCACCACTGGCGAGGGCGTAGGGGAATTCGAGCGTGCCGACGACCCGGGCGGCGGTGTGTTCACGGACGTGCCTGCACCAGGTCGGGTTCGTTCCGATGTTCCAATCGACGCCGTGGCCGATGTCGTTCGCCGGGTCGTAACGGAGCGCGGCGGTCTGCGTCTCGGCGAGGATGCCGGTGAAGCGCCGGAACTCGGTCTGGTGCGATTCGGGTG
>Ga0114922_10004593_pt1 | contig 12804 bp, 8 predicted proteins | sample AartaG_FD_100975 | JGI IMG/M metagenome (GOLD analysis project Ga0114922, IMG submission 100975) | Deep subsurface microbial communities from Aarhus Bay to uncover new lineages of life (NeLLi) - Aarhus_00045 metaG | ecosystem: Environmental > Aquatic > Marine > Oceanic > Sediment | place: Aarhus... | reverse complement strand
CTGCTTGGTCTTTAGAGAAACCTGGGAAACCTCGCGCCGCGCGATTTCCGACGGGTTCCACCCCCTGGCCCCTCCGACGCGGTTCTGGCGAACCTCAGCCGGCGCCTTCACGTATACCATAAAGTCGCACAGGCTGTCCAGTCCTTTTTCTAAAATCAGCGGGGCGTCCAGCACCACGGCGGGGGCGTCTCCCGCCCGGGCGGACTGGACGGCTCGGCGCAGGCGGCGGCAGATCTCGGGGTCCACGATTCGCTCGAGGGCTTCCCGGTCCTCGGGATGGTCGAAGACCTGCTCGCCCAGGCGTCGGCGGTCCACCTCGCCGCCCGGCCCAAAGACCTGGTCCCCGAACCGCCGGCGGACGGCCTGTTTGACGGCGGCTTCGCCCAGAACCGCGTGCGCGATGCGGTCGGCGTCAACCACCTCGCAGCCCAGTTCCGCGAACTGCGACGCCACCACCGTCTTACCGGCGCCGATACCCCCGAGGAGGCCGATGACGGGAGCCGTGGATTTCGGGTTTTCGGTTTCGGATTTCAAATCGCAAATCTCACATCCCAAATCTCACACCTCAAATCCCAAATCGCAAATCTCAAATTTCACATCTCAAATCCCAAATCGCAAATCTCACATTTCACATCTCAAATCTCAAATCCGAAATCTCAGATTTCAAATGGCGAACCTCAAACCTCACATTTCGGATTGGCCGTCGCTACGCGCTCGGCGTTCCGGGCTATTGAATCCGGCATCCGGGGTGCCGTCATTCGGCTTCCATCCAGTTCGCTCCCGATGCCACGTTCACCTTGAGCGGCACCTTCAGTTCCATGGCGCCGACGAGTTCCTCGGTGATCCACTCCTGCTCGGTCTTGAGGTGCTTTCGGGGCATCTCGAAGATCAGTTCGTCGTGAATCTGGATGAGGAGGCGGCTGGGCCGGTCCTCGCGGCGGGCGCGGCGCCAGATCCGGTTCATCGCCACCTTGATCAGGTCCGCCGCCGACCCTTGGATGACCGTGTTGATGGCCGTCCGTTCCGGAAAGTTCAGCCGCTTCGGGTCCATCTGGTCGATGCCGTCGATCCATCGCCTGCGGCCGAGGATGGTCGTGACGTACCCGTCGGCCTTGGCGCGCGCCAGGACCTCGGCCGTGAAGTCGCGGACGCCCCGGTACCGGCTGAAGTAGTCGTCGATGAACCGTCCGGCCTCCGCGACGCCGATGCCGAGGTCGCGCGACAGACCGTAGGCGGTCTTGCCGTAGATGAGGCTGAAGTTGACGATCTTCGCCACCCGCCGCATCTCCTGCGTGACCTCGTCCTCACCGACGCCGTGGATCTGGCCCGCGACGAACGCGTGGATGTCGCGGTCCTCGGCGAACGCCTGCACGAGCGCCGGGTCGCCCGAGTAGTGGGCGAGCATCCGCAATTCGATCTGCGAGTAGTCGGCCGCCAGCAGGACCCATGCCTTGCGGCCGGGCACGAAGGCGCGGCGAATCTGGCGTCCCTCTTCGGTCCGGATCGGGATGTTCTGCAGGTTCGGCTCCGACGAACTCAGCCGCCCCGTCGCCGTCACCGTCTGGTTGAACGACGTGTGGATGCGCCCCGTCTCGGCGGAGACCAGCCGGGGCAGCGCGTCGACGTACGTGCTCTTGAGTTTCGCCAGTTGCCGGTACGCCAGCACCAGCCGGGGCAAGGGATGGTGCCGGGCGAGTTCCTCGAGGACCCCTGCGTCGGTGGACGGCTGTTTGCCCTTGGCCGTCTTCTTGGTGGCCTTCAGGCCTAGTTCGTCGAACAGGACCGTGGCCAACTGTTGCGGCGAGTTGATGGCGAACTCATGCTCGGCTTCCGCGTAAATCGCCTTCTCGAGTTCCGACAGCCGCCCCTCGAGGTCTACCGAGATCGCTTCCAGGACCTTGACGTCGACGGTCACGCCCGCCTCTTCCATTGACGCGAGGACCGGCACGAGCGGCATCTCGACGTCGCGGGCCAGGGCCGACAGGCCTTTCTCCTCGAGTTCCTCGACCAGTCGCTCCTTCAGCCGCCACGTCACCACGGCGTCTTCGACGGCGTACTCGGCCGCGTCGTCGATGGGAACCTCGTCCATGCGGCGGTCGTTCTTCTTGGGGCCGAGCAGGTCTTCGAGCGGAATCATCTTGTGGCCGAAATAATCCAGCGCCAGCGCGTCGAGGCCGTACCGGCGGCGGCCGGGGTTCGCCAGGTACGCCGCCACCATCGTGTCGAAGATCGGCTCGGCCAGTTCCAAGCCCGCGCGGCGGCACACCAGCATGTCGTACTTGATGTTCTGGCCGACGAGCAGGCGCGGGTTGGTTTGCGCCTTGCCGTGACTGGCCCCCTGCGTGAGCAGCGGATAGGCGGCGAGGGGATCGCTCTCGGCGCCCTTGCCCCCTGCCTTACGGCGAGGGCCGGTCATGGCGTCACCAGGCGCAGCGCGTGCTTCCAGTACGGGTCCCAGCGCCGCCTTGACCGTTTCGAGGTCGAGGCAGCGCGCGTCGTCGAGCCCCATCAGCGGCACGTAATACCCCTCGCCCTCCGACCACGCCAGCGACAGGCCGACCAACTGGGCCTCGTTCGGCGCCAGGCTCGTCGTCTCGGTATCGAACGCGAAGGCCGGCTGCTGTGCGAGCGCCTTGGCCAGGTCGGCGAGTGCCTTCTTCGTCTCGACGACGTGGACCTCAATGCCTGCGGCAGCGGCGGCGCCTTCCAGGCCGAACTCCTCGATGAACCGGTTGAACCCCAGGTTGCGGAACAGCGCGACCAGTTCCGCCGTGTCGTACGACTCCCGCATCCGGCACGTGTCGAGGTCTGTCTCCAGCGGCGCTTCCGGCAGCAGCCTCACGAGGTCGCGGCTGCGGAGGGCGTCGGCTTGGTGCGCCCTCAGACGCTCGCCGAGTTTGCCCTTGACGCTATCGGCTTGGGCCAGCAGTTCGTCGAGCGTGCCGTACTCGGCGATGAGCCGCACCGCGGTCTTTGCGCCGATGCCCGGAACGCCGGGGATGTTGTCGGACGCGTCGCCCATCAGGGCCAGCATGTCGATCATCTGCTTGGGCCTGACGCCGCGCTTCGCTTCAATCGCCGCCGCGTCGAGACGCTCGAACGTCTTCGTGTCGAGCACCGTCACGCCGGGTCCGACGAGTTGCTCCAGGTCCTTGTCGCGCGTGCAGATGACAACGTCGAGGCCCGCCTGGCGTCCGCGTTCGACCATGGCGGCGATGCAGTCGTCGGCCTCGTATCCGGGCGACTCGACCGCCGGCACGTCCAACAGCCGCAGAATCTCGTGGACCCGCTCAATCTGGACCGGCAGGTCGTCCGGCATGGGTTTGCGGTGGGCCTTGTACTCGGCGTACGCCTCGTGACGGCGGGTGGGACCGGGCAGGTCGAAGCAGGCCGCCAGGTACTCCGGCTTCTCCTCGCGCAGAATCTTCAGCAGCGTGGCCACAAACCCGTACGTTGCGCCCGTGGGCTCGCCCTTGGGGCTCGTCAGGTCCTTGATGGCGTAGTAACTCGCGTACAACTGGCCGTGGCTGTCGACGAGATAGAGTCGCGGGGCCATCGGGATTCCTCTCCTTGCCACAACCTATCTCGCCGGCGCGGCAAGTCAAGCGCGATATCGGCGCCGCCCCCAACCCGCCGCGCCGAGCAGCGGGGCACTCTGTCGGTCCGCGGCCCTCACGCCCGCGTGCCCCCATTTCCCGCCCGCGATACGCCTGCGCCCGAGCGTATAACGTGATGAGGAGCGACCCCGGGGGTTGCGATCTCCCGCAAGGGCCGGAGAACGGTTTTTTTGTTGACAAGACCTGAACCCAAATCTAGGGTTGCTCGCGGGTTAGGGAGGGCGACGCCGAGCCCGCAAGGTCGATGCGCCTTTGCTGCTTCGCCTGCCGGTCCGCCGGCATCCCTCATGGGCCAGGCACTGGTTCGAATCGGAGGTTGATTGATGGCCAGGCGACTGATTCGCGCACGACGCGCCAGTCCGTACCTGTTGTACCTCGTGATCGCCTTCGCAGTCCTGACCGTGGCCTGTGCCGTGGGGTGGGGCTGGATGTACAGCAAGGCCAACCAGACTGAACTGAATGTGTTCGGTCCGCTCCGCATCGAGAACGCCGCCGGCGACACCGAAGCACTCTGGCGAACTCTCCAGGGCGCCTACGGCGAAGACGGCGCCAACCTCTGGGATGTCCTTGAGAAGAAGACGGAGCGGGCCAACGTCTATCGCGGCGAAATCCTGCGCCTCAGCACCCGCCTCACCGGGGACGTGTTCGATACCCAACGCGGGACGGAACTGAGGCAGAGCGTCAGCGACGTCCTCAAGACCACCAACGACATTCTCGTTCAGACCGGCCAGGCCGTCCAGGAAAGTTACGCCGTGGGGGGCGACGCCACCACCGCCGACGTGAGGGCCACCCACATGGTGGCGGCCATCCGGTCGCTCGTTCAGCGCATCAAGGCGCTGGTCATACAGGTCAAGCAGGACGCCACCACCGTTGGCGACCTCCAGACGCAACTGAAAGGCCTCCAGGACGAACTCGCCGCCGCCAAGACCGAACACACCCGCGAGGAGGCCCAGTTGCAGCAGAACCTCGACGACGAGAAGGCACGCCTGACAACCGCTCGCGACAATGCCATTCAGCAGTCCGAGCAGTTCAAGCAGATGAAACAGGAGACCGATGACCGGACGTTGGCCGAACGGACGGCCCACGGCCGCGAACGCGATCAACTCAACCGCAGAATCGCCGTTGTCACGAGCCAACTTAAGGATATGTCAACGGTCGTCGCGAAGTTCCGCAAGGTGCCCACCGAGACGGGCGTCGACGGCCGCATCGTCAATATCGCCGAGCAGGGCGTCGTGGCCTACGCCGACCTCGGCAAGAAAGACGGCGTGTTGCTCGGTATGACGTTCTCGCTCTTCAGCCCGAATGAACTCGGCAAGACCGTCCCGCGGCCCAAGGCTCACGGCCGCATCGTCAAGATCATGCCCAATGCCTGCGAGTTGCGGATCTACGAACTCCAGGGCGACAACCCCGTCGTCATCGGCGACGTGCTCCACAACCCGGTCTATGACCGGCAGCGGCGGATGCGGTTTATGCTCATCGGCAAGGTCGACATCGACGGCGACGGCGTCGATGACGGCGAGCAACTGAAGGCCCTCATCCAGGAGTTCGGAGGACGCATCGACACACGCCTGACCGTGCAGACCGATTACGTGGTCGCCGGCGAAGAGCCGCCCGTCCCGGCGCCGCCTGCCGCGGGCGTCTCGCCGCAGGAACGGGCGGAATTCGACGCCAAACGCAAACTCTTCATCGCCTATGTCGAGGCGAAGGCCAACGCCGAGAACTTCAGCATCCCGGTCCTCTCGCTGAACCGGTTCCTCGGTCTCGTCGGCATCGCCGGGCAAAGTTAGCCCGAAAGGACTCAGCGCCTCAAGGCGGGGCCGGCGCCGTGGTCGGCCCCGCCTTTTTTCAATGCCATTCGAATGAAGCCGGGCGCGCCCTTCTGACCGCGATTCTGGCCGCGACCCGTCTGGCCGACGAAATCCCGACCTTCCGGGACGAAGGCGCGGGCGGCAGCACGCCACCTGCGCCGGAACCTGCAATCAGGGGGCACGTTGGTGCAAATCTCAAAACGCGCGGCAGGCATCCAGCCGTCGATGACCCTGGCCACGAGTGCCAGGGCGAAGGCCATGAAGGCCGCCGGCGTCGACGTCGTGGGCTTCGGCGCCGGCGAGCCCGACTTCAAGACCGCGCCTCATATCTGCGACGCCGCCGTCGCCGCCGTCCGCGACGGCCATCACGGGTACATCCTGCCGTCGTCGGGCCTGGCGGAACTGAAGCAGGCCGTGGCGGCGTACCTCGATCGCAAGTGCGGCCTGGCGTACGAGCCGTCGCAGATCTGCATCACGACCGGCGGCAAGTACGCCCTCTTCGAGGCGTGCCTGACGGTCCTGAACCCCGGCGACGAGGCCGTCCTGCCGGCGCCGTACTGGGTTTCGTATCCCGAGCAGATCCGCTTCGCGGGCGCCGAGCCGGTCATCGTCGGCGCGGGGGCCGGGCAAGGCTTCAAGATCACGCCCGACCAACTCGGTGCGGCCGTCACGGAGAGGACGCGCCTCTTCATCCTCAACTCGCCGTCGAACCCGACCGGCGTCGTCTACACGCGCGACGAACTCGCGGCCCTGGCCGAGGTGGTCGCCGGTCGCGACATCTGGGTTTTCAGCGACGAGATCTACAACGAACTCGTCTACGAAGGTGTGGACACCTGCTCCTTTGCGACGCTCCGCGACGATCTGCCGGCCCAGACCATCACCTTCGGCGGCGCGTCGAAAACGTGGGCCATGACCGGCTGGCGCATCGGATGGGCCGCAGGGCCACACGACCTCATCGGTGCCATGGGGCGGCTGCAGAGCCAGTCCACGTCGAACCCGACCTCCATCGCCCAGTACGCCGCCGTCGCCGCCCTCACGGGGCCCGAGGAACCTGCCCGCGCCATGTACGAGGAGTTCGACCGCCGCCGCGTCTACATGGCCGACCGCCTCGCCGCGATGGACGGCGTGACGTGCGTGCCGCCGCAGGGCGCGTTTTATACGTTCCCCGACTTCGCCGCGGTCTACGACCGCGTTCTCGGCTCCGAGGTCGAAGGCCCCAGGAGCGTCGCCTTTGCCGACAAGGTTCTCGATGAGGCCGGCGTGGCCGTGGTCCCCGGCGCTGCCTTCGGCGACGACAACTGCTGCCGCCTCTCCTTCGCCATGAATATGGAGCAGATTGAGAAGGGCCTCGACCGCCTGGAGGCGTTCCTGAAAGGGGCGGGGCCGGCACGTTGACCCGTCGGCCCCTGCGCCGACGTGATGGGGTCCCGGTGCTCGAACAGCAATCGCCGTCGCCATGGCGGCGACAGCCGTCGGTCGTTCGCCGGCTAAGAGGCTGTTTCCCATCCCCTCTCCCCTCGCGGGAGAGGGCAGGGTGAGGGGGAGGAGTCAGAAGACGGAGACCCCTGCGATGAACGCCGCTCGCGTTGTGCAGATCGGGCTCGGGATGTTTGCCCTCGCCGCCGTCAGCGGCTTCGCCACCGCGGCCTCGGCCCAGGAGGTCCACGTCTGGGAGAAGGTCGAGATCACCCTCGATGCCGACGGCCGGTACGCCAGCCCGTACACCGACGTCACCGTCTGGGTCGACCTGGAGGGGCCCGGTTTCCGGAAGCGGTGCTACGGGTTCTGGGACGGCGAGGACGTGTGGCGGGTGTGCGTGGCGGCCACCGCGCCCGGCACGTGGCGATGGCGGAGCGGCTCGAAGCCCGCCGACGCCGGCCTGGCGGGCCGCGGCGGCCAGTTCCACGCCGTCCACTGGACCCAGGCCGAGAAGGCCGCCAACCCCCTCCGACGCGGTTTCATCCGGGCCACCGCCAGCGGTCACGCCTTCGAGCACGCCGACGGCACCCCGTTCTTCCTGGTGGGCGACACGTGGTGGGCCACGGCCACGTTCCGCTACCCGTGGTTCGACGATGACGCGCCGCGTCCCCTCGGCCCGAAGGCCGGCTTCAAGGACTACGTCCGGTACCGATCCAAGCAGGAGTACAACGCGATTGCCATGATCGCGGCCTTCCCGCACTGGCATAACGACGGCAAGCCGCGAGGGATCAAGATGAAGGACGGTACGGTCATCCGCGCCGCCTGGGGGCAGGCCGGCACGGGCAGCGCCAAGACGATGACCGACGAGGCCGGCCGGCGGCCGTTCCACTTCCCCGGCAAGGTACCCGGCTACGAGCAGGTCGTGCCCGACCTGGAGCGCATCAACCCGGCGTACTTCAAGGGGCTCGACCGCAAGGTTGATTACCTGAACGCCCACGGCATGGTGCCGTTCATCGAGGTGGCCCGCCGCGACATCGGCCAGGTGTGGCGCAAGTATTATCCCTGGCCCGAGTCGTACACGCGGTACATTCAATACGTGTGGAGCCGGTACCAGGCCAACGCGTGCCTTCTGAGCCCGATTCACTTCGACACGCCGCACCAGAGCATCCCGGCCGAGCAGTGGAACCGGGCCGCCAACGCGGTGATCGACACGTACGGCCCGCCGCCTTTCGGCTCGCCGCGCGGGACCAACTCCAACCCGTCCTCGCTCCGCAACTGGGCCCATACGGACGTGGCCCGGTGGCTGACGTTCCACCAGGTCGGCAACCGCCGCACACACGACCTGTACGAGCACCTGACCGCCATCTTCCGGGCCGACCCGCCCGTGCCCGGCCTCAACGGCGAGCCGTACTACGACGGCATGCTGGACGCCGAGCCCGGCTCCGCGAAGGCGGCCCTGTACTGCCGCTCCGCCATGTACGGGAGCGTGCTTTCCGGCGGCCTCGCCGGCCACATCTACGGCGCCGGCGGCTGGCAGGGCGGCATGTGGAGCGGCGAGGTCGAACCCGAATCCAAGTGGCCCATCTGGGACGTCATCCGCTGGGCCTCCGCCGACGATATGCGGCACCTGAAGCACTTCATCCTGTCGGAGGGGAAACGCTACCAGGACCTCGTGCCCCAGGCGGAACTCGTCTCGCCCGGCCGCAAGGGCAAGCCGAACGCCTGCATCGGCTGGGCCTACGCCGCCCGGACCGACGACCGGGCCCTCGCGATGCTGTATTTTGAGCGGGACTGCCCGCGGGCGACCGTCTCAGGCCTCGTGCCGAACGCCGCGTACCGCGCCAGGTGGTGGGACCCGCGCGAGGGCGGGTGGTCCGACTCAGGCGGCGGCACCCTTGAGACCGACGCCGACGGCCGGGCCGCCCTCCCGCCGTTCCCCGACGGCAACGGGCCGTCGCGGAACGATTGGGCCCTGAAACTGACGAAGGCGTAGTGCCGGTTCCGGAAGGGGTGCTCAGTCGAGCGCTTCCTCAATCAGGGCGCACACCTTCGGAGCGAGGACCGAGAAGTCGAACTCCTTTTCGACCCTTTCGCGTCCTGCCTGGCCCATCTGCTCGCGCAGGGGCGCGTCGGCCGCAAGGCGTTCAACGGCCGCCGTCCACTCCTCGGCCGTCGTGGCGTGCAGGCCGGTCTCCTCCGGACGCACGTACGCGGCGTTGATGCCCACCGGGCTCGTCACGACCGGCAACCCCGCGGCCATGTACTGAAGCACCTTGAACCCGCACTTGCCGCGCGTGTACGGCGTGTCGGGCAGGGGGGCGATGCCGATGTCGGCCTCCGCCAGCAACCGGGCCTCGTCCGCCAGACGCCACGGCACGTTCTCGACCTCCAGGCCGGCGACCTTGAGCCTGGCGTCGGCGATGACCCGCAACGCCGCACCCGGCACGTGGCGGCCGACGGCTTCGAGCACCGGGCCCAGCGTCCGCAGTTGCTTGAGGGTGCTCGCGCTGCCGACCCATACCAGCCGCACACGCTCCTGCGACCCGCCGGCCTCTTTCGGAGGGAACGCGCCAGCGTCGAGCCCCGTTGGAATGACCTCGACGCGTGCCGCGCCGCCCAGGCTGGCGTGCGTTGCCAGGTTGGGGCTCCCCGCGAGGACCAGGTCGGCCCTGGCGGTCGTCCGCTGGAACCTGCGCTCGCGGCCGGGGTGCGGGGCTTCGGGCGAGCGCGCCTGGAACATGACGGCATCGTCGAAATCGTAAATGAGCGGCCCCGCGCCGCCGAGCGCGACGGCGTCCCACCACGTCAGCGTTTTTCGGTGGAGGAGAACGCCGTCGAACTGGCGCGCCCGCCGAAACGCCCCCCGCCGCGCCAAGGCGCCGGCGGGCAGTTCCACGACCTCCGTCTCGATGCCGCGTTTGGCCAGCAGCGGCAGCGACGGCTCAATCCGTTGGCGAAACGGTGCGCCGAGGCGGTCGCGCGTCAGGACGAGCAGACGTTTCGTCTCGGCCACGGAATGTCCTTTGTACGTTAGGCGCACGTTTAGCCGTCGGCGGTACGCCGACGGGAATGGGCACCGCTGATCCAACGGCAACGTCCGTCGCCGTGGGCGGCGACGGCCAAACGGGTTACTCGACCGGCACACCGATATCTGCGAGGATCACCTCGCCGGTGCACTCGGCTGCGCCGGGTTGCGCGAAGCCGGTCTTGAGTGCGGCCATGGTGACGGTTCTCGTGGCGCGAATGGTCGGCCCGAGGGGTCGGCCGGTGTCGCAGTCGAGGCCGCTGGGGATGTCGACGGCCAGGACGGGCCTGGCCGCCGCGTTGACGGCGTCGATCACGTCGGCATAGGGCTGTCGGATTTCGCCGCGCGTGCCGGTGCCCAGGAGGGCGTCGACGATGAGGTCGGCCGCCGCCAGGAGCGGTTCGAGTTGAGCGACGATTCTCTGCGGCTGTCCGTCGAGTGCCCGGATCTCGAACCCCATCCTTTCGAGGATTTCGAGGTTCGTCGCCGCCTCCCCGCGCACCTGTTCCCGTGCCGCGAGGAGGATAACATCAGCCCGTAAGGCGTCCATCGCCAGGTGCCGCCCGACGACGAACCCGTCACCGCCGTTGTTCCCGCGACCGGCCAGGATGACGACCTTCGGGTCGGCCGCGCCCTGAATCATGTCGCGCGCTGCGGCGGCGATCTGGCGACCGGCGTTCTCCATCAGGACGACGCCGGGGATGCCGAGGTCCTCGATCGCGTGGCGGTCGAACTGGCGGATCGCGTCGCGGGATTTGGCTTGTGTCATGGTATGCCTCGGTTCGGAACGGGCCCGGCGGGCAAGCCGGCCGGCTAAATGACGTTGTTAAGCATGGCGATGATGTCGGCCTTGGTCACGTTGCGCGGGTTGGCCTTGGTCGAGCCGCTGGGCAGGCTCTCTTCGGCCATGGCGTCGAACGTGTCGGGATCGAGGCCGTATGCCTTCAGGTGCGTCGGCAGGCCGCACGCCAGAAGCAGGCTCTGGGTGTAGCCGACGGGGTCGCCGCCGAGGACCTGCCGGAGCGTCTCGAACTTCTCCGGAATCGCCTCGCGGTTGAACTCCAGCGCCGTCGGCAGCAGCACGCCGCAGACCAGCCCGTGCGGCACGCCGTAGCGGATGCCTATGGGGTGAGCCAGGCCGTGGACGACGCCCAGCCGCGCGTTCGACAACGCCAGGCCCGCCATCGTGCTTCCCCAGGCGGCGGCGGTTCGGAGTTCGATGTTCTGTGGCTGCGTCACGACGGCAGGCAGGGCCGTGACGAGTTCCTCGACGGCCCGCAGGGCCAGGGCATCGGTCATGGGGGTGGCGTTCCGCGAGACGTAGGACTCGATCGCCTGGACGAGGGCGTCGACGCCGCTCATCGCCGTCACCTCGGGCGAGCAGGAGACCGTGATCTCGGGGTCCACCAGGGCGACGGCGGGAACCATCGACTCGTGGCGGATACTGGCCTTCTGCTGCCGCGAGTGGTCGCTGATGACGCCGTTGCTGGTCATCTCGCTGCCCGTGCCGCTGGTCGAGGGCACGGCGATGTTCGGCAGCACCGGCCGCCTGACCTCGGCCGCGCCGTGGAACGCGCGGGTGGGCTCGTCGCGCTTGGCGAGCCCGGCGGCGACCTTGGCGGCGTCGATCGCGCTGCCGCCGCCGAGGCCGATGACGACTCCCGCCTCGTGCTCGCGGACGACCTGCCGCAGGCGATCCACCGTGGTGACGTCCGGTTCCGGCTCGACCTCATCGAACAGGGCTGGCTCGACGCCGGCTTCCGCGAGGCTCTCGAGGGCGCGGCCGGTGACGCCGGCCTGGGCCATGGCCTTGCGGCCGGTGACGAGGACGGCCCGGCGTCCGAACCGCCGGGCCTCGTCTCCGAGCATCTCGAGGGCGCCGACGCCGAAGAGGAATCTGCCCGGAGCGCCGAAGGTGGAGATGGCCAAGGGTTGCCCTTTCGGTTCGCATCGCGCCGCGGAAAATCGGCCGCTGACCTTCACACGCAGCGCCTTCGTGGCGCGCGATTCTCGACCGTCGATTATAGGCGTCGGGAAGGCACATGCAACCCTGCGGCGTTTTGGGAAGTGCCCGAGGGTGTGGCAAGTTTTTCTGGCGAGCGAAGGCGGTTGTAGCGCCGGGCTTTATGCCCGGCGGCCGTTGCGGCGGCGCCGGCCAGGATGCGCCGGGGATAAACCCCGGCGCTACGGCCAAGCGGCAGGAAATCGTCCTATGCCAGAAATCGTTGCCATGTCCTGCTGCAGGCTCTGCGGTGAAATCCCTTGACGGTTCGAGGGCCAGGTTTTATAGTCCGGGTTCTTTTGTTGCTCTTGCCACGTGCAGGCAGGCCGAGTGCCTGAGGACCCAGGAGAGATTTGGCATGCTGAAAGAGATTCGTATTCACGGCCGCGGCGGTCAGGGCAGCGTGACGGCGGCGGAAGTCCTCGCCAAGGCTGCTTTCAAGGATGGAACAATCAGCCAGGCGTTTCCGGCGTTTGGTTCCGAACGGATGGGCGCCCCCGTCCGGGCGTTCTGTCGCCTGTCTGACAAGGCAATCCGGACCCGGGCCGTCATCGAAGAGCCGGACTACCTGATCGTCCAGGACCCGACGCTCTTCGGCCAGGTCGACATCTTCGGCGGTCTGAAGCAAGGCGGTATCGCCGTCGTCAACACGGAGAAACCCGACGAGATCGACGTGCCGCAAGGCGCGGTCCTCAAGCCCGTCCCTGGCACGAAGATCGCGTTGGACGTTATCGGTCGGGATATCTCGAACATGGTCATGGTCGGCGCCTTCGCCGGCCTGACGGGCCTCGTGAGCCTGGCGTCGATTCGGGAGGCCGTGAAAGAACGCTTTGCCGGGAAGGTCGGCGACCTGAACGCCCAAGCCGTTGAGAAAGCCTACCAGGCGGCCCAGGAGGCCAAGTGACCCGCGCGTCGGCAAGGTCATCGGCGCGG
>Ga0114922_10004592_pt1 | contig 12805 bp, 9 predicted proteins | sample AartaG_FD_100975 | JGI IMG/M metagenome (GOLD analysis project Ga0114922, IMG submission 100975) | Deep subsurface microbial communities from Aarhus Bay to uncover new lineages of life (NeLLi) - Aarhus_00045 metaG | ecosystem: Environmental > Aquatic > Marine > Oceanic > Sediment | place: Aarhus... | reverse complement strand
GTGGTAAAACATGGACCAATGTTAGCGAATCACTACCTGACATAAGGGTTAATACTGTTGATATCTCTGATTTTAATAATCAAACCGTATATATTGCCCTGTCACCAAATAATGCCGATCGTAATCCATATCTTTTCAGTAGCAATGACTACGGAAAAACATGGAGGAGTATAAACGGGAACCTGCCTGTAGAAAAAACCAGATGTATTATTGAAGATCCAGAAAAGAAAGGATTGTTATTTGCAGGTACTGAACTGGGAGTATATGTTTCAATGGATGATGGAGAAAAATGGCACTCTCTCAACACAGGTTTGCCTGCCGTTTCAGTAGATGACCTGCTCGTACATCCCATGGCAAATGAACTGGTAATAGGCACCTATGGAAGAGGTATCTATAAGATGGATATTACACCTCTTCGCGCAATATATGATGAAATCATTTCAGAAGATCTGCATTTGTTTAATATAAAAGAAGCAAAAATGCCCGAACGAAGGGATTATGAAGGGGATTGGTTTTTTGAGACAGCTGAATACCCTGAATTTGTATATTACCTTAAAACAGGCGGTGAAGTGAAGGCGGAGATTGAGAATGAATCAAGTGAGGTAGTAAAGACTTTTAATATAATGGCTGATAAAGGAATAAACATAATAACGTGGGACCTGATAAAAAGCCCTGCCAGGTATACAAAATCAGCGTATAAAACAGGGACAGAACTATACCCGCCGGGTTCATATAAAGTAAGGATCAGCAAGGGTGATAAGCAGGTGGAAGGATCGTTCTTACTGGCGGAGCATGATCATTCGGATACATTTGATATACCTCTTGGAGTATGTACAGACATAGCGAATAATGAACTGCTTTTCGATGCAGGTTATAATTTTATTGAGGAAAGTGTCCGCAGTTTCCTGGTGCCGAATCTCGGTGATGATGTTTTTCTTAAGAACCTTGCCAAACTGGATTCATCAAAGCTGAATATTGAAGTATGCAACCTTTTTATTCCGGGGAATCTTAAAAGTGTTGGACCTGAGGCTGACCATAAAGCCATAATTGAGTATTCAAGGGTTGCCTTTAAGCGTGCTAAACAGGCAGGTGTAAAAATTATTGTTTTCGGGAGCGGGGGTTCAAGACAGATACCTGAAAGTTTCCCGTTTAAAGAAGCAAGAGCCCAGTTTATAAGCCTTGGGAAAAAACTAGGTCCTGTTGCAGCTGAAAGTGATATCACAATAGTTCTTGAACCATTAAATAGTGCGGACTGTAATTTTATAAATTCAGTTAAAGAGGGTGGGGAAATAGTAAAGGAGATTGATCACCCGAATTTCATGCTTCTGGCAGATATTTATCACATGAAAATGGATAATGAAGATCCTGGAAATCTTATTGAGTATGGAAATCTCTTAAGGCATATTCATATTGCTGAGAAGGAGGGAAGATCCCCTCCTGGTACTCATGGTGAGGATTTTAGCGCTTTTTTCGATGCGCTGCGTAAGGTTAATTACAAGGGAGGAATTTCAATTGAATCGCGCTGGGAGGATATGAACAGACAAGCTGGTATTGCTCTTAGAGAAATGATAAAACAACTATATTAAATAAAAAAATATAATAATGGATGAATCAAGACGATCATTTCTAAAGAAAACAACAATTGGTGCTTCAGGCCTGATGATAGGAGGCCTTGGCTTTTCAGCTAAAAGCTATGGGAATATTATCGGTGCAAATGATAAAATAAGGGTAGGAATACTGGGCTTTTCAAACCGGTTCAGGGATTCCCTCGGGAAAGCTTTCCTGAAATATGCCGGTGATATGAACTTTGAGCTCTTTTATGTTTGCGATATCTGGAACAGGCGCCGCGATGAGGGACAGGCCTGGTATGCTGAAGCAACAGGAAAAAAGATTTCAGTATCCCGTAATACAGATGAATTGTGGGAACAAAAACCTGATGCCGTAATTATAAGTACTGCTGATTTTCAACATGCCCTTCATTTAGCAGAAGCAGTAAATACAGGTTGTCATGTTTATTGTGAAAAACCTTTTGCTGAGACAATGGATGATGCTAATACCGGACTGGACGCCGCAAGAAACACAGGCAGAGTGATACAGATAGGATCACAACGCAGAAGCGGTCCTAACTATCATGCAGCACATGACTATATTCAATCAGGGAAGTTCGGAAAGATAATTATGGTAGAAATGACCTGGAACGTTAATCAACCAGGCAGGTGGAGACTTCCTCAATTGACATCGGAGATAAAAGAGAAAGATACCGACTGGAAACGGTATCTTATGAACCGGCCATGGGAACCATGGGATCCAAGAAAGTATCTGGAATACAGGTTATTCTGGCCCTATTCTTCAGGTATACCCGGTCAGTGGATGTCGCACCAGATAGATACAGTACACTGGTTCACGCACCTTAAATACCCCCGGTCAGCTGTTGCTATCGGAGGAATCTATATGTGGAATGACGGCAGAAGGAATTTTGATACCATGACAGCAGTATTTGAATATGGACCTGAAAATGACCCTGAGGAAGGATTCCAGGTGCTATATTCATCAAGGCAGACAAACTCATCTGGGGGAACAAAAGAATGGTATTTTTCGAATGGAGGTAAGCTTGATCTTCAGAAAAACAAAGTGAATAGCGATGGTGGCTTAAGGGAGAATCATGCTTCAGCGATGGGTATGGAACCTTTTCTTCTGGAAGAATTTGAATTGCCGCAAATAACTGTTGAATCAGCAGCAAATACAGGTGCTGACACCCTGACAAATGCACACATGAAAAACTGGATGGAATGTGTAAGGAATAATGATATTAAAACAAATGCCCCCGCTGAAGCAGGATATAGCCACTCAATAGCAAATATTATGGTGACTGCAGCCCTGCGTACTGGTGAACGGGCAGTATTTAACCCGGAAAAACGACAGGTACTGGCAGGAGGTAGAATTTTTAAGTATTAGAACGAAATGAGAATCATAAAAAGAATATCCGTTTTTACTTTTTTCATTGCTGCATTATATGGTTGTGGAAGTGAAAACGGTGACCTGATAGAAAAACCAAACGTCCTGTTCATAGCAATTGATGATCTTAATGACTGGATAGAACCCCTGGGTGGCCATCCACAGGCTATAACACCCACTCTTTCGCGCCTGGCAGAAGAAGGGGTGTGTTTCAGTCAGGCTTATTGTGCCGGGACAGCCTGTAATCCCTCCAGGACAGCTTTGTTAACAGGTAAAGCTCCCTATAAAACAGGAATGTATGTTAATATGCAGATTTGGAGGGAGGTGCTTGGTGATGTCCTGACATTACCCCAGTATTTTACTGCACATGGTTACTGGTCAGCTGGAGCAGGTAAGATATTTCATAATAATCAGCCGGATCCAAGGTCATGGGAAGACTATTACCCTTCAAAAGAACAGCATATGCCGAAATATTATCATCCCGGAAATGGTGTACAGGTAAATATGCCAGTGTATGATGGACTATATACGGCATTTGACTGGTCTCCCATACCACTGCGTGATGAAGAAACAGCTGACTGCGGGTCAGTTGACTGGGTAATTGACCAGTTAAACAGAGAACATGAAAAACCCTTTTTTCTTGCCTGCGGGATATACAGGCCACATTTACCATGGTATGTGCCTCAGAAGTATTTTGATATGTTTCCTCTTGATTCAGTTCAATTGCCTTTAATCATAGAAAATGACAGAGACGATTTACCATCCGGATCATTAGACCTTAATGAAAGGCAGAGGAGATATCATACTGCTGTAATGAAGCATGGCTTATGGAAGGATGCCATACAGGGATACCTTGCATCGATTACCTATGCAGATGCTATGGTTGGAAGATTGCTTGATGGACTTGCTGCAAGCCCTTATGCAGATAATACAATTATAGTATTATGGTCAGATCATGGATGGGCACTGGGTGAGAAGGAACACTGGCGTAAATATCATATCTGGGAGAATATCGCCAATGTTGTATTTATTATTAAGGTGCCACCTGGGATAAAGTCTTTGCCAGGTGGTTCATCTGCTGGAATTATGTGTGAACGTACAGTATCATTACTGGACATATATCCTACTCTCATTGAATTATGTAATCTGTCACCACGGGATGATCTGGATGGGAATAGTATAGTACCTTTGCTTGAGGATCCTGAAAAGGAATGGGATTATACCGCGATAATCTCATCAAGCAGGATGGATTTCGGAGTAACAAAGGGCAAATGGAGGTACCTGTGGTATCATGATAATGGGGGTGAAGAACTATATGACCTGGAGAAAGATCCTCATGAATGGTATAACCTGGCAGGTAATCCTGAATACAAAGAGATCATTAAGGAGATGGCAAAATACCTGCCAGAGGATCCGCATCCGATAGTACCATGGGAATAAGCATGGGGCAGGGAGCAGGGAGCATGGAGCAGGGAGCAGGGGGTCCTCCGAAGCACGAAGTGCGTAGGAGGACTTTGCAGGGAAATGCAATGATCTGTAATTACCCCTTTCCTTCAATTTCCTTCAGGACAGGCTACAGGGATGATAAATAATAAAAAATTAAATTTTTATGAACATGAAAAAACATACAATTCACCTAACCTTAGCCTTAGCCTTAGCCTTGATAATCCCTGGTTGTAAAAAAGAAGCTACAAAACATCCTAATGTTATATTCATCTCCTTCGATGACCTGCGCCCCGAGCTGGGCTGCTATGGTAACGAAGAGATAAAAACACCAAACCTTGACAGGTTCGCTGAGAAAGGAATGGTTTTCCTTAATACCTACTGCCAGGTAGCCGTATGCCAGCCTTCACGGGCAAGTTATATGACAGGATTGAGACCCGATTCAGTTGGTTCATGGCACCTGGGTGATCATCACAGGGGTGTTCATCCTGATATCGTAACAATGCCACAGTATTTTCATGATTTCGGGTATTATACAGTTTCTATAGGAAAAATTTTTCATAATCATGTTCCTGACTCTATTTCGTTCGACAAGCCTGATTTGAGACCTGATAAATACAAAACACCGGAAATGATAGACAGGGACGCTGAATCTTTTTATTATGATGATGAAATAAATGAAGAACTGGCGAAGGTAAGGGAAGAAAGACTCACGAAAAATCCCAATGCATATGCAGGAGGATGGGCCTATGGCAGAGCTGTAGAGTGTTCAGAAGCCCCCGACAGTGCTTTTTATGATGGTGCGCAAACAATCCTGGCTCTTGAAACAATAGAAAGGTTAAAAAATAAAAATCAACCATTTTTCCTTGCACTGGGATATTTCAGACCTCACCTACCGTTTGTTGCACCTAAGAAATATTGGGATCTTTATGACAGGGATAGTATTCCTGAGGCAAATAACCCATTCCTTCCTGTTGATGCACCGGGATTTGCTATGAATTCAACCTATGAATTATCAGGTTGCTATGATCTTGAGAATATTGCCCGGCATCCAGCCATGGGTCCGTTGCCTGATAGCATTAGAAAAACTCTGAAACATGGTTATTATGCCTCGGTAAGCTATGTAGATGCTTGCTTCGGGAAACTGATAAATGGCCTTGAGGAAATGAGACTTCTTGATAATACTGTTATTGTAATTATAGGCGATCATGGATGGAAACTTGGTGAACATGGTAGTTGGTGTAAACAGACTAATTATGAGAATGATACACAGGTACCTATGATTGTCTACGCACCCGGAATTAAGAGACCAGGACAAAAGTCAGAAAGACTGACCGAACTGGTGGATATATTTCCGACATTGTGCGAATTAGCCGGGATTGAGATACCTGATTACCTTCAAGGCACCAGCTTTGTACCTCTGCTGAATGACCCTGGCAGGGAATGGAAGTCTGCTATATTCAGCCAGTTTCACAGGCGACCGAGGGTTGCGATCGATGGCCAGAGATATATGGGGTATGGAATGAGAACAGAAAGGTACCACTATATCGAATGGTATCACTGGGATAATAAAAACAAAGTACCACTCGATTCTGTAACATGCGAATTATATGACCACTCTGTTGACCCGGAAGAAAATTATAATATAGCTGCCAGGGAAGAAAACTCTGAACTTGTCAAACAATTAAGTGAAAAACTTAATTCCGGATGGAGGGAGGCAAGACCAAGATAAAAGACAAAAGACAAAAGACAAAAGACAAAAGACAAAAGACAAAAGACAAAAGACAACCGAGCAGTATGACCTTGCTTCAGCAAGTGAGTACTGCGAGATAGCGAGCGGGCAGTGATTGTGGCTGGTGGGAGCAAGCAAAAGACAAAAGACAAAAGACAAAAGACAAAAGACTAAAGACTAAAGGATTAGGTGACTTGTCCTATTTAACATAAATGTTTATTATGAGATATATACCATTGAGTTTAATCATTACAGCATTAATGATTATAACTGGCTGTGATGATGAACCAGTATCTGACAAACCAAATGTCCTTTTCATATGCGTTGATGATCTTAGGGATGAACTTGGTTGTTACGGAAATAAGTATATAAAAACTCCAAACATGGACAAACTGGCAGAAGAAGGTATTCTTTTCCGGAGACATTACACCAATGTGTCAACCTGTGGTGCGTCAAGACATGCATTGTTAACAGGTTTGTGGCCTGTGACCAGGTCCGATATAACAAATGAAGCGTGCCGAGAAAATATATCTAAAAAAGAGGAATCAGACAGGCCTGAAACCTTTATTCATCATCTGAAACGCAGGGGCTACCATACTGTTGGAATTGGTAAGATTAGCCATTATGCAGATGGTTATCTGTATGGATATAATGATTCTGTTAGTAATGAACCGGAATTGCCACATTCATGGGATGAAATAATATTTGATTCAGGAAAATGGGGGACGGGTTGGAATGCCTTCTTTGCTTATGCAGATGGATCAAACAGGCAAAGCATGAAGAAACAGGTAAAACCTTACGAAGCTGGTGATGTTGATGATGAAGGGTATCCTGATGGTCTTATCACAAAGCTTGCTATAGAAAAACTGAGGGAACTTGCAGAAAAAGACAAACCATTCTTCTTAGGTGTTGGATTTTTTAAACCACATCTTCCATTCAATGCTCCAAAAAAATACTGGGATCTGTATGATGAAGACGAGATCCCACTTTCGCCTACTCCTTTTCTTCCTGAAAATGTAAACAGAGCCAGCTTGCATTCGAGTGGCGAATTCAACGGCTACAGGCTGGGTGAAGAAAAGGCTTCTCTTGAGAAAGCTGTTTCAGAAGAATATGCTCGAAGGATAAAACATGCCTACTATGCTTGTGTAAGTTATGCTGATGCACAGATTGGGAAACTAATCAGTGAGCTTGAGAGGCTTGGACTTGCTGAAAATACTGTTGTTGTTGTCTGGGGAGATCATGGCTGGCACCTGGGCGATCATCTCATATGGGGTAAACATACAGTCTTTGAGAGAGCGTTAAAAAGCACCCTGATAATGAAAGTGCCGGGATACGAAGGCCTTGTTACTGATAAGATTGTAAGTACAACAGACATATATCCTACAATCCTTGAGCTTTGTGAAATAGAGGTGTCACATGAGATAAATGGCAGGTCAATGGTCAGACTGCTGGAAAATCCTGTTAGAAAGGATTGGGAAAATATAGCTTTTAGTTATTATAACAAGGGGATCTCATTACGGACAGATAGATACAGGTTTACAAAATACTTCAGGGCTGAGAAACCTGTGGTAGAGCTTTATGATCATGAGAGTGACCCTGATGAAACAATTAATATAGCAGAAGAAAATAAAGAAATAGTTAAGGAGTTAAATAAAATATGGAATAAAGGCAATACTGGACTTTATGAAGATAAATAATTATAAACTGATGGCAAGTAAGAAACGATTATTGGCTTTATAATTTTTACCGTAACCTGTTTGACTAACTCTTTAACTATAAACGACATGGTAGGAAGAAACAGGTTAATTCCGGTTAAAAACAGAGCTTCCGGAACTGGGGAAATAAAAGTAAACAAATGATATATTTATATGCCTTGACTGATTCCTTTGATGGATACATGGACATGATTGATATTAACAAATCAAGAGCTAATAATGAAAGTTAACTCGATACTAATAGCAATAACTTTGATTCTCTTATTTTCTAATAACAGTTGTAAGGAGGATCAGTGGATCTCTCTTTTTGATGGGAAAACGCTGAATGGCTGGGTATGTTCTCTGAGGATGTGATCTCAAAATTTGACTATGTTTTCACGGATGCTATGACATGGACCAATGATAACGGGAAACGGATGCGACTATGGATAAAAGAGGAGACTGAAGTTGGTGATCCCCAGGATTTCATGGAACAGCTGGTTACCAGGATTGAGAAGATCTTCAGTACTGAACCGGTTGATATCTATGTTAATCCTACTTACCTACCGGACGAGATAACTGATAGATATGATGAACTATGGAAGGAAGAAAGAATGGATCGTGTAATTAAAACACTGCTTGATAATAATATTGCCCTGGAGATTAATAATGTCAGAAGAATACCCAGCCCTGCTTACATCAAAAGGGCTAAGGCAGCAGGAGTGAAATTCACTTTTGGTACAAACAATAGTAATGCAGATAACCTGGGTAGGATGGATTATGCCATTGAAATGATACTTGAATGTGGACTTAAACCCAGCGATATGTGGATGCCTGTGAAATAGCTACTGACAGATCTCATGTATAAGGTCATAGGCTCTGGCCTGTTCTTCAGGGATCTGGCAGAAAGTAACCACAACCAGCTTCATCCCTGGCGCCCATAATCTGTTTACCTTTTCTTCGATAGTTCTTAGATCGCCAACGATTCTTGCATTTACTACGATACCGGAATTAGCAAATGCATCTCTGAATGCTTCGGGAGGATTTGGATCTGGATCTGTTTCCGCTGAGAATGCCGCATCGATCATTTTTAAATTTCTGATCCTTTTTACAGCATCAAGTTTGTTGGAGTAGTCCCCGCAGGAGTGTAAAACAGAACCACCGAAGATGTCGCCAATATGTTCAAAGGATGGCGCTATTAATTCCGTGTAAAGGTCAGGGTCGATCATTATAATATTATCCTCACTCATTCCGAATCCCCCAAACTCCCTGCTTGAAGCAAAACTATGTCCCGGATAAACAAGAGCATCTCCTACTAATTTTTGTTGTTCCAGGGTAAAATCAATAATGAGATCAGCCAGGAGATTCAGAAATGACTTTATATTATTAGGATTCAGATACATTTCAGTGAAAAAGGCTGTCGAATCAACAACATTAGGAGCTACATTAAAAGGTGACTGAATATCACAGAACGACATTGGTAATCTACTTCCTGTTTTGACCAGAAAATATTCTATCATATTCAGGGTATGCTTACCGATCTCGGTATCAGATACTTTTTTAACAGGATAATTCAATGCTTCATTTATTGATTTAAATTTTGGCTGTATCGCTGGTGACTGTCCCTTATTCCAAGTATAATCTATATCAAATGCAGAAGCTGTGGTCCCTATTCCATACCATGGCTCCAGGAAATTTGGAATATCCGCCTTGAATGCTATACTCTTGGCTAAAGCGCCAAGCTGCCACTCCAGTGATTTTTTCATATCACAACAGCCAAATGAAAATACTTCAGCTACCCGCATCCGGCGATATACTACTACACCATTATTTGAGTTCCAGAAATCCCTGCATCGTTTCGAGAGATTGTTTTCGTATGATATATACTCCTCAAAGGGAAAATTTTCAGGTGATACAGGTTTAACAACTGAAGCCTGACTGTCCGGAATGCTTGTGTCAAAGTTTTTCATAAATACTTAATCATTTGGTGCAATCAAAATGGTTTAATAGCTAGTCCTGCAATTTTTACAATGCCTTTTTGAGGTATGATTTTCATTTCTATATTTCCGCCACCAGTAGTAAAGGGTATTGACCATGTATTTGTAAAGTTATTTATTGTGCCAGATATTATTATCTTACCCTCTTCAAGTAGCTCTATTTTGCATCCATCACTACCTGTTGCAGGGAATAGTTCGATCTTAAAATTCTTTGCCGGCAACTTATGTTTTCTCATTGTTTCGAGTTCAATAACAGTAGCTTTACTGATTTCTATCCAGCTGTCATCCACATCTTCAAGGGGGATCTTTCCGTTTGTGGAAGTCCTGGTACCCAATTCCTCTTCACCCTCGCCAAGCCAGAAATATTTATTTCTGTCAATGAAAAATGTATAAGTGCCAGGCCCCTGCGACAGGGGATCGTGTGAAGTTGGCTGGAAGTTTATCCTCACAGGCTCCAGCCCTGCTCTTTGCCTGATGTCGATATAGTCAATCAACCAGCGCAGGTTAAGTGAAATCAGCACTCCCTCTTCTCCCCGGGTCGGACCATATTCTGAAATGGTCGCTGCAAAAATATCAAGTGTTTCTTCAGGGCTCAAAGCCCGGATCAGCGGTATAGCCCCCTCTGTTCTACCTTCTTCCAGTAGTTTAAATGCCCTGTGAATATTTGAATGATTGTTAAAGAATGAAATAATAAACTCCTCCATTCCTTCATGGTAGTGATACTCCCTTAATCCTTTCGAATTCAGACATAATGTATCCACTTTATTTAATATTACCAGACGTATCTTTGCTTCATCCACAACTTCTGATGATGAACTGTATCCTTCAAGATGGTAATCTTTATCAGGGCGAAGAAAATAATCAGATGTTTCCCTTCCGAACATGGGAGCTTTATTAAACCATTCTTTGAAATATGTTGCCAGGGATTCATCATATCCTGTCATAAATGACAGTGCATATTTTTCAGATGTTTCGTTAAGGGTTTCATTTTCCGTATTCTGCCAGACCTGGTTTTCATAATTGCTGAATAGAAGGTCAAGGGGATGTGTTGTCCAGTGAATAATTCCATAGCCATTTGATTTTGACCTGCTAAGCAAATGGTTGAAATTTTCAAAAGGCCTGTAAGGACGTCCTATATAACGGTGATCATCATGATGGGCCCAGACAACCGGGTATAGGTTTCGGTTCTTTCCCACCTCTGCAAGTTGTTCAATTATTTCAGGTTTATCAAAGGCATAATCATAGTCAAGACCAATCAGTCCACAGTAACCAGGCATGAAAGGATCAGCAAGTGGGGGGAACTCCAAAGACCAGGAACCATATGAAAGCTCAACTTCAGGCGCTATATTATCCAGTATCTCCCTGAAGGATTTAACTAATTTTGATATGGCGAACAAGCCGGGGTTTGGATATTCGTCCTTTATTGCCGGATGTTCTTCAAGGAAAGTGAAATATTCTTTTCTCCATTCAGGAGAAAGGGTGTTAGATGTGTGACCGAGCCATATTGAAAGTGGGTGAGGCCGTTTTGCCGGGAAGCGTGACCACATAGACAGGTGAGTAATCGCGGGGTAATCGGAAAACAACTTTTTCAGCAGAGCTTCATAATATTTTCTTCCCTCAGGGTGAGATGGATTTACAGTATTATATCCTGCAACAGGCAATAATGCTTCATCTGGGACTGTGTTTATTATATTCTGGGGATTTGCCATCCATGTATCGACATCAACAGCAAAACAAACATCCATTGATTTTACGGATGCATATTCAAACACCTTCTGCATGAGGGATGTTGCGGTGGCAATTCTCTCAGCATCCGGGACTTTAGATGCTTCAGAGCCAAATTCATAATCTTTATAAATATATCCACCACGTAACAACCTGACATCATTTACATGTTGGGTGCCCCAGTCGCGTCCCTTAAGCGTTGTTGACAGGTACCCTGCTTCTTTTTGTTTTCCGTTTAGTTCGAAAGACTGCATTGGGTTATTGCCATATGCGTGAACCATAATAGTGTTGAAACCTATTCTGGATGCACCATCAATCCAGTTATTCCACTGTTCCAGGTCCCAACCGCTACATCCACTTAGAAAATTATGCCAATTGAAAATTATCCGCTTTTCTTTGAGTGGTTTATTCTCAATTTCAAGTGTCGTAAAGTTCAGATGTCCAGGATTTGAAGGAGGTACGTCAAAAGAAAGGTAAAAATTCCATCCTATTTCTTTAAGTAATCCATGTACACCATTGAACAGTGCACGCGGTGTTTTTCCGTAAATCATTATCCTGCCCTTATCACAGCTTACCCTGTATGCCTCATCACTGTTATTAATATTATCCTCTGTAAGTTTTAAAAGTATATTACCAGGTCCTTTTAAATCTTCGCAGGTAACAATAAAGGATTCTTCGGGGTATGTCTCGGTGAGGTATGATGCCAGTTCATTGGCAGCTTCAACTATGTCTTCATTATCATCAGCAATAATGTATATGCATTTTCTTCCTGAGCATGAGCCAGCCAGAGCCGCTATAAAAAGGATAATGATTAAATGATATAATTTCATACCTGATTGCAGAATTTTATGTCAAAGATAATTTTTTAACCTAATTACTTTTAAAATATGATAATTAATCAATAATGGTTATCACTGTTGGATTATAATATAATATATTTGAGGTTTTAATTTTCCGAATGTCGAAAATAAAGAATTTAATTGCCAGTATATTACCAGGAATATTCCTCATTGGTTATAATGTGGGGACTGGAAGTGTAACAGCGATGTCAAAGGCCGGGGCAAATTTCGGATTGGACCTGCTATGGACAATATTCATCAGCTGCCTGATAACCCTTTACCTGATACACCTGACAAGCAGGTATACGATGACAACCGGTAAGACCTTGATACAAGGTATTAAAGATCATATACACCCCTCTGTGGCAATTTTACTGATTTCATCATGTTCGTTCATTATATTGATAGCACTGACCGGTG
>Ga0114922_10004591_pt1 | contig 12805 bp, 14 predicted proteins | sample AartaG_FD_100975 | JGI IMG/M metagenome (GOLD analysis project Ga0114922, IMG submission 100975) | Deep subsurface microbial communities from Aarhus Bay to uncover new lineages of life (NeLLi) - Aarhus_00045 metaG | ecosystem: Environmental > Aquatic > Marine > Oceanic > Sediment | place... | reverse complement strand
GCTCGGTCAGGCAAAGGGCCAGCTCGTCAAGCGTGACGGTGAAGTCGTGTTGGTGATCCATAAACGAACGAGAGTAGTGAAGAAAGATGAGTAACGTAACTGGTATGCCTAAAAGTCCAAAGTCTTTCACAATCCCTTCAAGGGATTATGGCATTACTGCCGATGAAGCGGCGAATGTATTGGTTTCTGCTAAAGAAATCAAAAAAAACAAGCCACTATACAAAGCGGCAGTGAAGCACTTGAAGGACACAAGAAAGGCTATTGATGAAATAGTTTAGTTTTATCGACCAAAAAAAGAGGCTGAAACCGGATTGATCACTGGTAGATGCTGCAATCATCGTTGCCTATGCAGAGGCACGTTGGGAAACCAATGTGCCTCTGCTTTTTTTTGGTCTTTGAAAATAAATGAGCTGAGTCGTCCAAACAGGCTATGTGGTCTAAAGGGGCGGCGAGGCAATAAAAATTTTCCCTGGACGAGGCTAAATGGTCTGACTCGCGGGAAGAAAGGAAGAAGTGGTATTATGGTACAGAACGATATGACGAAAATCAGAACTATTCTTAGTCAACACAAACGAATGGCGACATTGTTTGGCGGTTTTTACTCACCTGGCATGAGGTTCTTTCCAGAGGATCCCCCACCTGGTTCGGCAGCGGACGATGTTATTTCCGAAGCTGAAAAGGAAGTAGCTGCGAAGCATGAGAAAGAGCTTGAAGTTGAAAAACAGAAAGCTCACCAACATGAGGTTAATGCTCAGAAAGCGAAAGAGCGTGCAGACGCTGCCCAGGCTGCTTTGGATGCAAGGGCAGTTCAACATGAAGCTGACAAAGCTGAATTGGATAGGCTTCAAAAGCTCCAGGTAGAGCGAGAAGATGCGGAGATCCCTGATCTTAATCCAGAGGATTTTGAGGAAGCCGGAGAGAAAACACTTGCGGGTGTTATTAATGCTCTGAAGACTAAAATGAAGGCAGATGCGGCAGAGTCGAAAGAGGAAATCAAAAACCTCAATAAGGCTAAAAACGAATTGTTGAAGCAGCAAAAAGCAGACAAGGCCGCTGCACAGCGAATGCAGCAGTACAACGAGCTTTTGTATGATTTTGATAAGGATTACGGTCATGAACACCGTAATGCTGCTGTCAACGCTTTCAATAAGCTCGTAGCAGAAGGCAAGGTTCCTGCCGGTACAGCCAAGGCGACTCGAGTAATGGAGAAATGTTACAAGGACGCTGTAAAGGCTGCGAAAGATGCCAAGGAAAAAGATTCTGATGATGGCGCTGTTGTTCTGGATCCGGGTCGTGGGGGTGGTGACACCACACGACTTTCTAAGGTGAAACTAACAAAGGGTTCGCTTGATGATGTGGCGGCCCAGCTTGAGAAGATGCTAACGTCTTCTTAGCGATAAGGAGATTATTCTTATGAGTTTTCATCAGGATTTGAACAATCTCACACGAGATATGCACGATGCTTCGTGGGAGGTTGAGTACATGCACAAGAACCCCGTTGTGGGTTTGATGCTGGAACGCAAGAAATTGCAGTTCAGTGGCGGCAAGAAATATTACCGCGAAGTCGATACCGGCACGCATGAGGATTTAGCACAGGATTACATTGTCAATGAAAACCTGACTCATGGCGTGAAGGACACGACCGAAACGGTGACGTTTCGCAAAAAACGTTTTCAATTCCCTATCCAGATCGATGTGGATGAGGAGGAGGAAAACGCGAACCAGACTCCGGATGGCACACAGCTCCATAGCCTTTCCAAGTTTCGTGTAAAAAAGGCGAACGAAGGCTGTCGTTTACACATTCGGAAGTTGATGTATCGTCAAGTTGGTCATGCTTTGGGGGCAACGGACTCGAACAGGTATATGCAGGGTCTTAACAACGCTTTAACGGTGAATCATGTTTATGGCGAAATAACCCGGACTACTGCGTCTGATATCGCTAATTGGTGGCAGCCAATGGATAACGGTTATACGGTCGCTACACAGAGTACAACCAACTACACAATTAGTATCCCCTGGTTGCGTGGAGTGCTTGAGCCATTGGAGGATCTCGAGACTGACAATCTCGATTTGATCACTATTGTCGGTGGCACGTTGTGGCTTGCTCTGATTCAGGAAGCCGAAGCACGAGGCACATCGTATAAGATTGTGCCTGATCGTATCAACAAACGTGGCGGTAAGACGGTACAGGGTTATCACGAAATGATTCTCGATGGTCGCAGGATCGTCAAGGATCCGTTCTTGAAGAACAAATACAATGCTTCGATGGGTACAACTACCGATGCAACTGGTAGTTTGGCCCGAAGGCTGTATTGCCTGAACCTGAAAGATTGGGACATGTTCATTCATCCCAAAAAGAATTTCGCAATGTCGGATTTCTTCGATCAGAGCAAGATCGCCGGTGCTGCCGACTTCGAGTTAGCGAGGATCAAGTTCGCCGGCAATTTGGTTTGCTGGCACCCCAACCGGCAGCTCATGTTCGAGAACGTGACTCCGTAGTGCTTATCGTAACGTGCTTGGAGCGTAACGATTTAGCTTGAATTGTAAATCCAAAACTTTTTGAAAGGCGGTTATTAAATGACTGTAGGAATTGCTCATTCAGCCTTTTGGCTGGTTGATTTATGGCCGGGAATCGTAACGATTGGTGAGAATCCGGCAGACTGGACAGCTCTTTCGGCTACAGAGGATTTTCCTCTTGGTACGAAACGTGCGTTCTATGATGTTACCAACAAGGGTTGGGCCACTTTGATGTACGTTTATTATGTCAAGGGTACAGCATCATTAGCTACTGTTCGAAGTATCTGCGGTCAAGATACTTCGGAAATGGCCACCGCTGCTCAGTGGGCTCGCGTCTGTAACGATGGCGGTGAGGTCAACGAGAACGGCCCTGTTGCCATTGCCCTGGCTACGATGGTGGAAGCTACGCCATATTGCTGGATGTGGGTCGGCGGTGTCTGTCCGGTGAATCTCGTTGCCACGTTGGACGATGGTCTGTATGATACAGACGGTTCTCTCACGGCTGGCTGCTGGTGCACCTTGAAGGACTCTGCGAGTGTTGCAAAATTCCATATTGGAACGGCCACAGACTTCGTTGAGTTCTGTGCCTTCTCCATGACGGCTGACACAACCAGTTAATCGAAACCTTTTTTTAATAGGAAACTCCCTGAAAGGAGGTTTTGATTATGGCCACATACGACTTTACCAAACAGAGGATTGTTCCGCTGTCCGGAATGCGAATGGAACAGCACAATGGTGTTACTATGGCTGGCGTGTCCGGGCAAGACTTTACAATTGCTTCAAAGCTTTACAAGGTTACTGGCGGTTTTGGAATGATGTTGAAGGATGGAATCATGTGTTACCCAACTGTTGGAGTAGTGTCCAGCGGCCAGGTAACAATGACCAGAATTGGCAATATTTCAAAGGCTGACGGTACTGCCGGGACAAATACCGGTGTGGACACTTGTAATGTGACTTTGTTTGGTCATTAGTTCAAATGCCCTTCTTCGCCGGGGACTGTTGGTAAAACGGCGGTTCCTGGCGAAGAATTCTTTAACGAAGTTTACCATGACATTTATGACAAACAGGAATAACATCAAGGAAGAAGGGAAGTCAATTAAAATGTTAATTAAATTGTATAATTGCTTAGGCGTGGAACATCCGGTGAGTGAATATTCGATCGGGCTTGGTTATTTGAAAACGAATTGCACCGGGGCCGATATCGAGATCGTCACTGATCGGTGGCAGCTCAAAGATTGTGATCTGATTGGCTTGTCGGCGGTGGCCGATGGAGTTCGGGAGGCGGTTGACATCTTAGAGTCTACTGACATTCCAGTGATTATTGGCGGTCAATGTTCGTTATGGAAGCCGTTGAGAGATTTTCCCTTCAAATATGTTATTGTCGGTGAAGGTGAACGATCTTTACAGAACTTCATCGATTTTGGCGGTGACTATACTGGTATTCACCAACTTGAAGGTCGGAGAACGATTGAGTTTTATGACATTCCCAACCTTGACGATCTAAACTTCCCTGATCGTGGTCGATGTGCAGAGATAGTACCGATCATCACCAGTCGCGGCTGTCCGTATAATTGTCATTTCTGTTCGTCACAGAAGTATTGGGGCAAGCCGAGATTTGTTTCAGCAGAGTATTTTATAACAGAGGTATATCACTTGTTAGCTCAGTACAAAGATATGAAATTTCTTTATATCCTTGACGATCTGTTCATGGCTGACAAGAAGCGATTTGAAGGAATATACGAACGGTGGATGCAATATGAACTTGATAAGCGGCTTGTTATCGGTGGCTTCGTCCGATCTAATTTGATTACAAAAGAGACTGTAAAAATGTTGAAGGACATGGGTTGGCACAAGCTCCGGTTCGGAGCTGAATCAGGCTCAGATCGGGTTCTAAAATTACTTAATAAGTCAACTACGGTTGAAGACAATCAAAGGTGCATTGACATTGGCCTGGAGGCCGGATTGAGAGTTTCGTTCTCCATGATGTGGCACGTTCCAGGTGAAACGATAGAGGACCGGCGATTAACCGGAGAGTTTTTGAAAAAGAATCTGTGTAATCCGAAAGTGTCAATTGAGGGTAACTACCATTTTCGTCCGTATCCAGGTACGAAGTTTTACAACGGCGAAAGTTTACTCGAAGGCGAATGGAATACAAGGGGTGCAGCATAACTTGAAGAAGGGAAGTGTGACTATGGAAACTGCAATTAGAATGCCAACACATCAGGAAGCTCTTTACAACACAGCTCATAACACAATTGAAGGTTATTGGGTGAACAATTGGGGTGTAGCGTTGGGCAAGGGATGGATTCAGAAACTGGAACCCAATTCCAAGATCCTTGAGATTGGATGTGGCAACGGTGCTCTGTGTGAGCTGCTGGCAGTACAAGGCCATGACGTTACTGGTTTGGATCTTGTGCCAGGCCGGGAAGATTACGATCGCAGTAAGTACAAATTTGTTCTCCATGATCTACAGTCCGGGTTTTTACCTTTTGAAGATAATATGTTCGATGCCTGCGTATCGTTTGATGTGCTCGAGCATTTAGAGGAAAGGTTTATTGGCCAGGTTTTGTTTGAAATGTTCCGGGTGGCTGACGAAGTTTTCTTGTCGGTAGCGTGTTTTGAACGCATACCTTTTCACCAGACAGTTCAAAATGAGGCATGGTGGATTAAGAAGTTGAAAGAAGCATGGCCAACAGAAAGTAATCCGCACACTGGCCGGATAGTGAGGTCGTTCGTTACTATTACTGACAAAAAAGGTGAAGAAAGCAGGGTATTGTTTCATTGTAAAAAAATTGAAGAAGGGAAGTGACATTATGAAGATCGCGATTTATACATTATCGGGACAGAGGGACGAGTTGATTGATGAAATGCTTGCAGCAGAGCTGCGTAAGTATCAATATGAAGTTGTTGTCCGTAGCTTCATTATGGCAGGACGAGAGAGTGTGATTTATGACAGACCGGACATCGTGATTCATCCGATGGCTGGCGGTGAGTACAAAATAGATCTCTTACAGAAATGCCAGAAGTGGGGTGTTCGTAATATCGTCCGGCGTGGCGAGGCAGGAATGGGCCGAACAGAGTTTGAGCAGCTCGATAATGACCGAAAGAGGATCCTGCTCGGTAATTGGGATTATGGCAAGTACATCGATCTCGAGCTGGTTTGGGGCCAGGAGTTTGGCGATATTATAGCTGAACAGGGCCATGTGCCGGCAGAGAAGATTAAGGCTTGTGGTGCTTTTCCGTTCGATCCGTATTTCAAGAAAGACTATCATCGCAACCGTTCCAGAGCGAATCGCAGGAAAGCGGTCCTTTTTGCTACAGGCTTTTCGACCTGCGATTGCCGTAGTGACTATTGCGAGTTGGGTCTGGAGCAAGGATCCACTTATCACAAGGAAATTTACGCAAAACATCGTGCAGCCAGGGATATCTGGATTGAGGCGATTGCTGAATTTGCCAAGTGGTTCGGTAATGACCTTTGGGATATCTATCTTAAAGTTCGTCCGGGCGAAACAGTGGTGGAGTATGCAAGGAAGCTTGATTCTCGCAAAGTAAATATTTTGGAGCAGTTTTCCCCATCATCAGAAGCGTTGGAGAAGGTTGACGTTCTGGTACATAGTGGCTCAACAATGGCGGTTGAAGCTCACTTGATGAAAATACCATCATTCAATTTCTGCAATGTCAATCCTGATACTGTGGTTGCTGCACTTAGTCCTGTTATAGATCCCCCGAATTACAGGGGGCTTGAATTCGTAGTTACAAGGGCTACCCTTGACCAATCGAATATCGACTTAGAGAAACTGCGTGTGCTGGAGGATCATTTGTATGGCCGGATTGATGGTAAAGCTTGTCAAAACGCAGCCAGGCATATTGATCGGTGGATAGGTACTTTTACTGAACCGGTCGTTACCAACATTCCTGATGAGTGGCCAGTTGAAGTGTTGTATCACGATGATAAGGAGAGGGTGCATTTAACCAGGCAAAAAGGCGATGCAAGCTGGTTATGCCCTGCCTGTAGGAATCAGTATTTTGCAAAGCCATGTGGCATTGCAAGGTGTCCATACTGTGGTATGCACATCGAGATGGAGCAGAAGATAAGGGATGATGGCGGTAAGGCACATCTTTACGTTCGTGGTCCAATTCGTAAGCCAGAGGGGACGGTGATCAAATGAAACGTTATCCATCGTCAAACAAATTTAATACGGGTAATTTAGTTGATGGGAAGTCGGGGCCGGGAACGGGGCGACATATTGCCTGTTTTGTCTTGGATCCGGAGGTGATCAAATGACGAAGAAGGAAATGTTTAAAGCTAACGTACAGATCGTTGAAATTGAGCCGCATTCGTACTGTAACCGGAAGTGCTGGTTCTGTCCGAACAGCTTCATTGACCGAACCGGGCCAGTAAAGCATATAGATAACAAGGTTTATTGGCAGCTCCTTAAAGACCTTGAGTCTATTGGTTACGATGAAACGATTTGTTTTGCCGGTTGGAGTGAGCCATTTTCCCATCCAGCAGAGTTGTTATTACTTGTTAAACAAGCGAGACAAATGCTCCCAAATGCCCTTCTTATGACGAACACTAATACGGACTATTTGTTTGGACACATTTTGCGGAGTATAGCTCATTGTGGTTTACAGGTTGTCAAAGCTCAATTGTACTTCGATGAGGAGGAGGAGTTTTGCGAAGATGCTATCCGGGAGAAGATGAGGCAGTTGCAACGTAAGCTTCCGGATATTTCATTCAAAGAAATGTCATCATTGAACTGGTTTGCTTTAGTCAATGACTCAATGGTGATTAATGCTTATGCCAGAAACTTCCGAGAGATGGGTGTGAACCGCTGCGATATGAAACTCCGGGACGTTAAGCGATCGAGAGTATCTCATTGCTTAGAACCGATCCAGATGGTTGGTGTAAATCACAATGGATGGGTCGTTCCTTGCTGCAACATTCGAAGTGACTATGCACCACACAAACCTTACTTACTTGGCAAAATGACTGGAAACCCAGGTGAGATTTTCGATTTGTACGAACCTGTTTTGCTCGATTGGAAAAAATATCCCTGCAAGCATTGTATGTTCAAACAGGTAGGAAAAATGCAGCACGCTAACATCAAGTTAATGTTCAGAAGTATTATCGAGGACATGAAATGGCGAACTCGACTTGTGCTAATCTCATCACGGCAATCAGGGCAAGGGCAGCCCGTACAACAGATACAGTCCTGATTACTACGGCTTTCGTACTGTCTGCTCTTAACGATGGCCAGATCGATATCGTCAAAAAATGTCCGGGCCTGAAAGACTTGTTCACTATCGACAAAACTTCTCTCAGGATTACTCCGGCAACTGACTCTGTAGATGTAACCGTAGCTGTTCGGGCTTCTACTGGCATTGTCACACTTACTGCTGCTGGTCACGGCCTTGAAGTGGGTGACTTTGCTACCGTTGCTGATGTAGCGAACGATACGGACTTCGATGGCCTGTTCGAGATCCTTTCAGTTGATACTGACGATATCACCTATTTCCAGAATCTTGCCGCCGATACTGGCGTTGGAGCTACGTTCGGTACGATTGTCAAGACTTCCAGCAAAGCAAAGTACAGCGTTTCTACAATCAATCCGGCCCATATCAGTAACGTATGGATTCTCAATGGTGGGTCCACCAGGCAGCAGGGTATTACTTGCTGGCCGAAGTCACGATTCGATAAGAACTTCCTGCCCATTTCAAACGAAGGAGCTTCCGAACCTACTCACTATACCAGAGAAGGGAATAGTATCACGTTTAACTGCCCGATCGCCAGTGATTATATGGGTTTGCAGATTCGGTTAGACTACACCAAATTTGCAGCGGTGTTTCCAACAGTTGATTCAACGAATACCAGTGACTTGCTGAACTCTGATGAGGGCTTGATCTGGTATGCTCTTGCCAAAGTTTTTGATACATTAGCACTAACTTACCCAAAAATGGAGGCCAAAGCTCTTAAGACTCGTGCTTTTTATGAGAAATGGCTTTCGGACTATCGAGACTATAACACAGTTTGTTTAGAGGATTTATATTATGAATAAGAAAAAGAAAATAAGATTGTTGAATATTGCTTATGGCTTGTTTGCATTTTGGCTCATAGCAGGGATTATTTGTTTTTCTGTTTTCGCTGCCGTTGACCATGATCCCTGGGACGGTACTGCGTGGGACGTTACTGCTCCGAACATCGACCAGCCGATCGGTGATCACTACAAGGAAATGTATGATCTCCGTAAAGGTGTTGCAATCCGCATAAACAAGGAGCACGAAACACTTGCTACCAGTTCAGCCGGTGGTGTTCACAAGCAGGGTTCAGCTCGAATGTGGTATCTTGCCACAGCGTCAATACCACAGCTCCAGGTGGATGGCTCTACTGCTATGGATTCCGGTGACAACGGTATGTTGTGGCATGATACAACTACCGATATTATTTACGCTTTGGATGATTATGCTGACCCCAATATAGGTACTGGCTGGATTTCTACTGGTATGTATTTGGGTAATGTTGATGTAGGGGCCAGCAAACTTACTGTTGCAGTTGCAACAGGTAATACAGCCATCGCAGGAACTCTTGGTGTTACCGGAGCTTCCACATTCACGGCAGGGATAACTTGTAACGGTGGCGTTACCCTTGGCGCTGGTGACGACTTAATAGGTTCGTCAACTTCTGATATTACGATTAATACGAACAAGTTTACGGTGGCTGGTGATACAGGCAACACTTCGGTTGGTGGAACGCTTGGTGTTACGGGAGCTACGACAGCTACTGGCCTCATTACTGCCAACGGTGGCGTTACGATTGCTACCACGAAGAATCTGGTGGGCGGTGCTGATACTGATATTCTGATGAACACCGACAAGTTTACGGTAGCAGGGGCTACAGGTAATACGGTTGTTGCAGGCACACTTAGTGTAACAGGGGCAAGTACGCTTACTGGTGGTATTTTTGGGACATGGACAAAGTATAATAGTGGTGGTGTTTTGCTTGCTTTAGCGGGGGTTTACAAAGCCACATCTGATGGGTTTGTGACTGTTTATGATTCTGATTCGGACAATACGATAGATGGATATACTGACGCCAATAATCCACCGACAACTATAAGGGTTAAGTCTTATGGTGGTACTACCAAAGGGGCAGGTTTTTCAATGCCAGTCAAAAAGGATCATTATTGGGAACTTAATTGTGCGAGTGCCATAAATTATATTTGGTGGTTACCAATAGGGTCAGGAGAATGTCAGTTACAATAATAATATGTCCAGACCGGTACGACAATTCAGGGGTTTTGATGGTTCCAAGCGGGACGCTTCCGAGCTTCCACCCGGTTCTATGGCGGACGGTTCGAAGAACGTCTTTATCAAAGACGGTGTGATAGAGACTCCGAGCGGTTTCGCAAAGGTGGCTTCGGCCAGTCTGCCTCTGGATTCCGGGGCTGCGATACTTGCCCAATATGTTCATACCGAACTGGACGGCACGTCACACTGGCTTGTAGCTACTCCCGGCACTATCCAGGAGCATGACTACCGGGCTTCAACCTGGAACGACTTGACTCAATCGGGCGTTTCATTCGATGCCAATATTTATAATCCGGTCAGCTTTGTTAGTGTCGGTCATACGGACGCCGTATTACTTAATGGCTCCGGTGATTCGTGGTATCATCATTGTTTAGCAAGTAACGGGGGGCTCGGCCCTGTCCAGCGATGGGGCGGCAAGTTCGAGACTGATTTCGCCGACCTTATAGGGGCCGATGGCTACCACGACACTGCTTCCGGCAGGACTACTCATTATTGTTTACAGGTAGGGCTATTCAAGTCTCACCCCCTGCTCATCAATCCGAAAGAGGCCGATAGCTCTAATATATTGCATGACAATAATCAGCGTGTCCGATGGGCTCCCGCAGGCAAGATTGAAACGTGGAGCGGCACAGGTTCGGGATATAGCGACTTGATTGACGCTGGTGGTCACAACGTATGGTCGGCCTTACTTCGTGATAATTATATCGTCTACCAGAATAATAGTGTTTGGGCGATGAACCATAGAGGCGGCGTGGCTGCGTTCGACCCACGAATCGAGATACCCAATTTAGGGTTGCTGTCTGCCCATTTGTTCTGCTCGAAGAACAATGTGCACTACTTTGTCGGCGACGACTACAACCTTTACGCTTATCATGGCGGAGCTGAAAAAGAGATTATAGGCGATAATCTTCATCGGTTTTTAAGGCGAGATATTGACAGGGAGTATGCTCTGCGTAGCTGGCTCTGTATGGGCAAGGACAATGCACGGATATGGCTGTTCATTGTTCCGGACGGCCAGATATATGCGACCGAGGCTTATGTGATAGAACGCGGGTCGGGAACGTGGATGAGGCGGGACTTCACTCATAAATGGGCTGGCACTTCCGGTATTTCCAGTGTCGTTTTGGTTGGCGCTACTAACTACGATAGCGGTAAGAGTTATCGGCAGTTGCTACTTGACAGGAGCCCGTCAAAGGCAATAGGGATTGGCGATGCGACAAGGGTGACGACAACGGCAACGATTGTTACTGACGTTAAGCACAGTTTCGTTGCAGGAGAAACGGTGGTAGTAGCTGGTTGCGGGGATCCTTTTGACGGTAGTCATACGATTGCAACGGTAACCGCTGCTGATAAGAAGTTTACTTATACTGTTGCGGATGAAGACTTGGAAATAAATGTAGCTGCTGGCACAGCGATTGTTGATAAAGCTCCCACATCACAGGACTACGTTAATTCGGCAGAGACTTCGAGGGAAATGCTCGAAACTGTTCTCACGGACGAGGAGATTGCCTTAGGTTCTTCTGATGGTTATGTGTATCAGTTGGACGCGGATGTGACTACGGATGATGGCGAGACGATTCTTACGGCCCATATTACCGAGGTTATAGACGCAGGGAAGCCGGGATGGGAGAAGATTTGGCCCGCTCTGCGATATACAGCGAAGGGTACTACGATCACTGTTAGTTATCGTATTGCCAGTTTTGAGACTACAGGGACCGGATGGGTGGACTTTGACGCCCAGACGTTGACGAGTGAATTTGTGGAATATTTCATTCCAATAAACGATACGAGTAAGAAGATTCAATTCAAGTTTTCGGGCGGGCCGTTCGTACTTTCTAACTACGAGTTGGACGATCCGGTATTTTTGAGCAGATAATGGACAGGATTGACGAATACAAACATTTTTCAACAAAAAATCCAATAGAGTTGGCAAGTGAATTAGAAGCTATGTACGCTGTTCTTGCAGAACGGCTCAATTTTATTCTTGATAGGGTTATCGAGGTTGTGGTTGACGGTGTTACTTATACAGGATTGGAAACGTTTCAATCTGGTAATGAGCCAGGCGATGATAGCAATTGGTTTGTAACTGTAAACGAAGATGGCGATTTCATTTTCATGCACAAGGAGTCAGGATCATGGGTAAGACGTGGGCCAAAGCACAGGGGATCGTAATTGTATTATTGCTGTTAGCAATAGCTTCTGTTGCGATTGGTTATATAACTGAGTTTGACGATGATGTGTATTTGACAACTTATAACAAAGGAATATCACTAAGGTACGGTAATACATGGGGCATTGACAGCGAGTATTACGAGGATGTTTGGATATATCCTTGTGTCAATCCAGTCACAGGGCTTGGAGGAATAAAAATACCTTGTTTGGGTTACGGAGCAGGGTATTTTTTAACAACATACGGAGCAGATGGCGAATTGGTGTTTATAGCGACTACCGCTTACGAAGGTGACATACGAAAGGTGTGGACTACTACTGCTGGTGACGTAGATGCACTAACGGCGGCGGCTGATGATTCACTTAACGCTTCTGCCGCTGGTTCAACTATACCCTGGAAAGTCAACACTACAGCAGCTCCTACAGTGGAAGGTATGGCCATTTGGGACTCGGACGATGACAGGCTGGCAATTGGCGATGCAACGTCAACGCATTATATTCAGTTTGACGGTAATTTGACGATAGAAACTGCGAACTCTTTTATCAATCAGGACGTGACTACGGACGCTGATGTAACTTTCAATGATATTACAGTATCGACACCATCGAACATATACGCATTGTCTCACGACAGTTGGGCAGATTTCGTGGCCTATGAGCATATAGATTGGAACTCTACAACCGAGGACTTGCTTACTACCGGCACAATTATAGCCGAGAGTATAGACGTAAATGATGGTGCGGCAGATACACCGACTTTCTCTTTCTTTGACGCTACGACTACAGGTCTTTATCGAAGCGGCTCAGGCAG
>Ga0114922_10004590_pt1 | contig 12806 bp, 9 predicted proteins | sample AartaG_FD_100975 | JGI IMG/M metagenome (GOLD analysis project Ga0114922, IMG submission 100975) | Deep subsurface microbial communities from Aarhus Bay to uncover new lineages of life (NeLLi) - Aarhus_00045 metaG | ecosystem: Environmental > Aquatic > Marine > Oceanic > Sediment | place: Aarhus... | reverse complement strand
CTTTCAATGAAGAAGAAAATATCATCAGGATTCGTTCAGTTATTTATGTACTCAGAGATTCCCAGAAGGGAATCATCATCGGACACCAGGGTAAAGCACTTAAGAAAACAGGTACCAATGCAAGAAAAGATATTGAAGATTTTCTTGGTAAAAAGGTTTTTCTGGAACTGTTTGTAAAAGTGAGAAAAGACTGGAGAAACAAAACCAGTATATTACGAAATTTTGGATACGTATAAAAATGTCAAACATCGTTGCCATAGTAGGCAGACCCAACGTCGGAAAATCCACCCTTTTTAACCGGCTTACCGAAAGCAGGGAAGCCATCGTGGATGAAACAAGTGGTGTCACACGCGACAGAAACTATGGCAAGGCAATCTGGAACGGAGTGGAATTCTCTGTTATTGATACCGGAGGTTATGTAAGACATTCAGATGATATTTTTGAAGAAGAGATCAGAAAACAGGTTCATCTGGCCATTGAGGAATCGGATGTTATCCTGTTTCTTGTGGACGTGTTAAATGGTCTTACAGATTTGGATGATGCTGTCGCAGAAATTTTAAGAAAGTCTGCTAAAAAAATATTTCTCGTTGCCAATAAAGTAGACAATTATGAACTTCAGTATGATGCAAGCATATTTTACAGGCTGGGATTAGGAGATCCATATACTATTTCTTCCGCAAACGGCAGTGGAACAGGTGATTTACTTGATGCGGTGGTGGATTCATTTTCGAAACTTACCGCTGAGAAAATTGCCGAATTACCAAGATTTGCTATTATCGGTCGGCCAAATGTAGGCAAATCATCTTTAATCAATATTCTGATTGGTAAAGAACAGAACATAGTTACACCAATTTCAGGTACTACACGAGATTCAATATTTTCCAGATATAAAAAGTATAGCTACGATTTTTACCTGGTTGATACAGCAGGATTGAGGAAGAAAAGTAAAGTATCAAACAATATTGAATTCTATTCTGTAATGCGTTCCATCAGGGCAATTGAATATTCAGATGTATGCCTTTTAATGATTGATGCAACCAGAGGGATTGAAGCACAGGATTTAAGTATCTTAAATCTGGTTAAAAAAAACAGAAAAGGAGTAGTATTACTGATAAATAAATGGGATCTCGTTGATAAGCAGACCCAAACAACAAAGGAATATACCCGGGTAATCAAATCACGTATAGCTCCTTTCCAGGATGTGCCGATAATATATACTTCAGCAATCACTAAACAAAGGGTATTTAAAGTACTGGAAACCGCCATAGAGGTATATGAAAACCGAAGAAAGAAAATTCCAACCTCCAGACTGAATGAAATCATGCTTGAAGCCGTTAAAAATCATCCCCCTCCCGGCTATAAAGGCAAATATATTAAGATTAAATATGTGACCCAGCTACCGACATATTCTCCGTCTTTTGCCTTTTTTTGCAACCTCCCTCAATATGTAAGGGAACCTTATAAAAGATATCTTGAAAACAAGCTCAGGGAGAGCTTTTGTTTTACAGGAGTTCCTATTCAGATTTTATTAAGAAAGAAGTAACTTTGCAGGTCGAATATTACAAATAGGATATTCATCAAAATGAAACGTTTCACCATATCTGTTTTTGTTGTTACACTCTTGCTGGCATGTGAGGAAATTACCACTGTTAATCCTGTACCAGTTATTGAATACAAGGAATTCACATTGACAGAAGGCAGAGATTCCCTGGGCAATCTTGTTTTTGAAGGTAAACTTCTGTTCAGTTTCAGCGATGATGATGGTGCCGATCTAAGTAAAACTCCATACGGAGATACTATTTATTCTATCATTACGGAGCCTTTTATTAAAAATCCCGACAATTTCTATATTGAATCAGATTTTGATACGGTGAACAATTATCTGATTTATGATGAAGATATGAATATCAGTAAAGTGGGCCAGAACAAAACTTTACATGGTGATATTGAAATAACCAGGTATTATTTTATTGTGCCGGCTGATACCATCCGTTATGAATTTTATATCATCGACAGAGATGAAAATAAAAGTAATGTGGAAGTAACCTCAGATATTGGTTTCAGATGATTATTACAGGTTTAACAATGGAAGATAATCAATACCTTCAAGCAAAGCCAGGTTTCTAAAGGCATCCTTCCTGTTTTTCCCGCAGACAATTTCTTCAGCTTTAAATTGTTGACAGACTTTTGGTCTTTCAGGGCTTTGAAAAATGTTGCAACGGTAATCATCTGTAAGATGAATGCATCTCGTTCCGGCCAACTTACCATCTGGCATCCCCGGTATAGATGAAGATATGGACGGCACAATGCAACAAGCACCACAATTTGACCGGCACTGCATTTGGTTTTTTCGTTAGTTGTGTGTCACTCTTTACCGGTTACTGCTACTATTAATGCCGCTGCCACTATTTCTTATAATCGGTACGAAGTACTCTGAACTCTGTACGACGATTAAGAAAATGAGCCATTTCCTGTTGATCCTCATCCTTCAGATTGGAAATATAGCTTTCGGTAAGTTTTGTTTCTACAGGCAAAAACGGGTACATTTCATTATCTTTTTTATCTACCACTTTGGATACTGATTCACCATATCCCTTTGCAATAAGACGATCACGTGCGATACCCTTCTCGATGAGATAATTTACAACAGATTGTGCCCTTTTCTTTGAAAGATCAAGGTTATATTCATCACTTGCTCTTGAATCAGTGTGCGATCCGAGTTCAATGGTAATATTGTCGTTTTCATTAAGGGTTTCAACAAGTTTATCCAGACTTATCAATGATTCTGGTCTCAAATCCCATTTGTTGAAATCGAAGAATATATTTTCAACCTCAATGGGTTCATCAATTGGAGTCAGGTATATTTCAGTCTTTAATTCAGTACTATGAGTAAGACCTTTGGTGGTTTCTCTCTCTTTACCCTTTAAGTACTTTTCCTTAGAAGCTATAAAAACATAATCTGTTCCTGGCTTGAGCATTAATTTAAACTCTCCGTCCTTTCCCGTTATTGTTTCCAGAGTTATCCCATCACTGCCAATAGATTTGATAGTAGATTCAGGTATTGTTTCATCTGTTTTTTCATTTTTCACAGTACCAATGATACTGAATTTAAGAGGTGGCAACAAAAATGAATATATGTCATCATTACCGCGACCTCTGCGTGTTGAGCTCAAATATCCACTTTCCCTGTCGATTTCGAACACGATACCAAAATCATCAGATGAGGAGTTGACAGGATATTGCATATTTTCAACCTCCCATTGTCCTGATTCATTTTTTGCTGCCTTATAGATATCCAGTCCGCCCATACCAATCTGTCCGTTGGATGAATAATATAATGTACCGTCTGCATGAACAAAAGGAAAAACTTCATCACCCGGAGTATTGATGTCGTTTCCAAGGTTTTCCGGTTCGTCCCACTTTGCTGCTTTGTCAGTTCGTGTAACCACCCAGATGTCTTTACTGTTCTTACCTTCATAATCCTGAACACTGCCGTCCATATCCGATACAAAATACAATGTAAGTTCATCTCGTGATATAGCAGGATGGGCAACTACAACACTGTCAGATGCTATTTCAAGTGATTCTGCTTTACCCCACTTGTCACCACTCCTGGTAGCCTTGAATATTTCACAACCCATGGCCTTTCTTTTACTCACATTACACCTTGTAAAATACATGGTATTGTAATCACTGCTGATAACCGGTGTACCTTCCTCTGCCTCGGTATTGACAGGTTCTTCAAGCGGAACAGGTGTACTCCACTTACCCTTTCTGTCCATAACCGAGAAAAATATGTCTGAGAAACTTTGTCCGGTGCCTCCATGCTCAGCTTTTCCTATGGTTTCATCCCGCGCCGACGTAAAATAAACCTGCCGGTAATCTTCACTGCCGAAGGTAGGACCGTAATCACTGTATCTCGAATTAAAGAATTTCATCTCTTCAACCACATATCCATTGGGAAATTCCATCCACTCAAGCGCCAGATCACAGGATATAATTCCGTCATTTCCCCTTGGATCTCCGGGTACCAGTTCTTTATATGCCTTGTACTGTATCTTTGCATCTTCATATTTCTGATTCATTCTAAGAGCATCTGCATAATGTAAGATGGCCAGCGGATTTGGATAATTTTTGGCCAGCACTTTACCATACCAGAGTGCAGCCGAGGCAGGATTATTCGTTAACCTGTAACATTCGGCAATATTAAATGCCACGTCAAGCTTATCACTTTTTGACATGGTCTTTTCATAAGCATCCTTAAATTCATCAATCGCAAGATAGTATTCACCCGCTTCAAATACTTCATAAGCCCTTGCTGACTTTTTTGACTGGGCTAGTCCGTCAATCGAACTTAACAAAATGATGATGAACAGAGCTGCATGAATTGATCGTTTCATTTTTTGTTATTTTTCAGTATATGATAGCATAAATAATACAACGTAATTTGAATGACGATATTCTGCACATTGATATCATATGCAAACACCTTGTATAATATTGTAAAAATAACTTAAAAATATGTTAAAGTAAAGACGTATCTCACCTGATTATTAACATCCCCTGGGTCATATAACAATTGAAAAGCCCCGCAAGGTTTGCGGGGCTTTGATAAGTTTATCGATTTGAAAAATAATACCCTAACCGAATTCTAATTGTCATAATACAAAGCAAACTCATAGGGATGAGGCCGGAGGGCAAGTTCACTGATCTCAAATTCATGTTTATATTCAATATAAGTCTGAATAAAATCATCAGTAAAAACATTTCCCTGAGTCAGAAACTGATGGTCAATTTCAAGTGCCTTCAATGATTCTGCCAGTGATCCCGGTACAGATTTGATACTGGCCATATCAGATTCAGACAATTTGTAAATATTTGCATCAAGCGGTTGACCCGGATCAATTTTATTCTGAATACCGTCAACAACTGCCATCAACATGGCGCTCCAAAGGATATAACCATTTGCTGTAGGATCAGGACATCTGAACTCAAATCGTTTTGTTTTTGGATTTTCGCTATACATTGGTATACGGATAGCGGCAGAACGGTTACGTGCAGAAAAAACAAGGTTAACAGGTGCTTCGTAACCCGGTACCAGACGACGATAAGAATTATTGGTCGGCGCAGCAAAAGAAAGTAGTGCTGCTGCATGCTTTAGAATTCCTCCAATTGCCCACAATCCTTCCTGTGAGAATCCGGCATACTTATCACCTGCAAATAATGGTTTTCCTGCTTTCCATAGCGAAAAATGACTGTGCATTCCACTGCCATTATCCATAAAAATTGGTTTTGGCATGAAAGTGACCGTTTTACCATACTTCTTGGCGACATTCTTTATGATATACTTAAACCACATGAACTGGTCAGACATCTTCAGAAGTTCTTCAAATTTCATATCTATTTCACATTGGCCTCCCGTTGCCACTTCATGATGGTGAGCTTCGATAACTATTCCAACCTTCTGCATTTCAGAAACCATTTCACCGCGCAGATCAGAATAGGTATCACTCGGACTTACCGGAAAATAACCTCCTTTGTAACCCGGCTTATAACCAAGGTTAGGTTCTTCAATGCGATTGGTATTCCATGCGCCTTCCACCGAATCAATCTGGTAGAAACCCATGTTTTGGGTCTGATCAAACCTGATTTCATCAAAAATGAAAAACTCCGGTTCAGGTCCGATAAAAGCCGTATCGGCAATACCGGTACCTGTCAGAAAATCAGTTGATTTCCTTGCAATATACCGGGGATCCCGCGAATAAGGTTCTTTGGTAATCGGATCATAAATATCAGCAATCACACTAACTGTTGGCTCATTAAAAAATGGATCAATCTTAACAGTCTCCGGTTGCGGTATTGCTATCATGTCACTCTGATGAATCCCCTGCCATCCCCTTATGGAAGATCCATCAAAACCAAGTCCGTCTTCAAAAATATCTTCATCCCATGTGTCAACAGGATAGGAACAATGCTGCCATGTACCAAGCAGGTCGACGAACTTGAGATCAACCATCTTGGCATTGTGCTTTTTGGCAAAGTCAAAAAAATCTTTTGGTGTCATAGCCTAAAATTTTAAATTATTAATTAATTGATGCCCTTAAAAATGATTTATTATCTGTTAAATAAAAGTTCCCTGTATTTTGGCAAAGGCCAGATTTCATCATCAACAATCAGCTCCAGCTTATCTATGTGATACCTGATATCATCCAGAAATGGAGATACAGTGTTGGCATAAGCAGAAGCTTTCTCACGTTCATCTTCAATTTTATTAGCCACTTTTCGGGCTTCGATCATTTCCTCCACCTTTGCTCTGATATAACTGATGTGTTCACCAATGGTTTTAATGAGTTCAATTCTTCCCACTGCAAGATCTTTGTATTCTTTATCACCGAATATATCCTTCAGGCCTTTTACGTTCTCGACAAGCACGGTCTGATATTTCACTGCTATCGGAACGATATGGTTAATAGCTAAATCCCCAAGCACCCTTGCCTCAATCTGAATCTTTTTGGTATATGTATCAAGCCTTACATGATTCCTGGCAATGATTTCCCTTTCAGTCAATATTCCAAGATCCTTAAACAGCTTCATAGATTTTTCAGTCAGATAAGAATCATAAGCGTCAGGTACACTGGATACATTTGTTAAGCCCCGCTTGATGGCATCCTTTTTCCATTCATCGCTGTAATTGTTACCTTCAAATCTTACTGGCTTGGCATCAGTGATATATTTTCTCAATACCTGAAAGATAGCTTCATCTTTCTTAATTCCCTTATTGATTAACTTTTCAGCATCCTTTTTAAATTCCATAAGCTGCTCAGCGATGGCAGTATTTAAAGTTGTCATGGCAGAAGCACAATTGGCCGAAGAACCCACTGCCCTGAATTCAAACTTGTTTCCGGTAAATGCAAAAGGTGAAGTCCTGTTTCTGTCGGTATTATCCAGCAGGATTTTTGGGACTTTAATAACATTCAGTTTAAGTTCGGTTTTTTCACCTGGAGTCATTTTTTTACTGGAAACAACTTTTTCAAGCTGGTCGAGCATTTTGGTGAGCTGACTGCCAATAAAAACGGAGATGATTGCAGGTGGCGCTTCATTAGCCCCAAGTCTGTGTGCATTACCTGCCGATGCAATACTTGCCCTGAGAAGATCCGCATGTTTATAAACAGCCTTAATCGTATTGACCAGAAAGGTCAGGAATTGCAGGTTGGTTTTCGGATTTTTCCCTGGAGCCAGCAAATTTATCCCTGTGTTGGTCAAAAGTGACCAGTTATTATGCTTACCTGAGCCATTGATATCCTTGAATGGTTTTTCATGGTGAAGCACCCTGAAATTATGATGTCTCGCAACCCGTTTCATCATATCCATTAATAAGATATTATGATCAACAGCCAGGTTGCACTCTTCAAAAATCGGGGCACATTCGTACTGGTTCGGGGCAACTTCATTATGCTTTGTCTTAAGCGGTATTCCCAGCTTATAGCATTCAATTTCCAGCTCGCGCATAAAACATTCAGTTCTTTCGGGTATAGAGGCAAAATATTGATCCTCAAGCTGCTGGTCTTTCGATGAGGCATGACCCATCAGCGTACGCTCAGTAAGCACAAGATCGGGTCGCGCATGATAAAGAGCCTCGTCAATGAGAAAATACTCCTGTTCCCAGCCCAGCGTTGCAATGACCTTGGTAACATCTTTGTCAAAATACTGGCAAACATCAACTGCCGCTTTGTCAATGGCATTTAAAGCTTTTAAAAGCGGTGTTTTATGATCAAGAGCTTCTCCGGTATAGGATACAAAAATAGTGGGAATGCTCAGCGTTTTACCAACAATAAATGCTGGTGATGAAGGATCCCACGCGGTGTAACCTCTCGCCTCAAAGGTATTTCTGATACCCCCGCTGGGAAAACTGGATGCATCAGGTTCCTGCTGTACAAGCAGCATTCCTGAAAATGTTTCAATGACATTACCGTTATCAGTATGTTCAATGAAGGCATCATGCTTTTCTGCTGTGCCTTCGGTCAGAGGCTGAAACCAGTGGGTGTAATGAGTGGCACCCATTTCAATGGCCCAGGCTTTCATGCCTGATGCCACCTGGTCTGCTATTTTTCTGTCAATACTTGTACCCTTTTCGATGGCTTCCATTACCTGTTCGAAAGCCTCTCTTGTAAGATACTTTTCCATTTTCATTTTGTCGAACACATTTACTCCAAAGTAATCTGATATGAGCAAACTTGGCGGTTCAACATAAATGGGTTTCCTGGTAAACACTTCCTGAAGTGCGTTAAATCTAATTACTGCCATGGCTAAAATTTATTTAATGCTATTTTATTCTCAAATATACAAATATTTTAATATACCCTTTACAAAACAGAATATAAAATCATATTTTATAGATTTTTTTTGATAAAACTATATATTATTAGGGGGTATTTAAATTTATTTATCACTTTTTTACTTTTTTCATTGTGATCGACAGATTGTAAAAAAATGCACATTAGATACAATAAACACCAAAACAATATCATATGAATACCGGTTTCTCACTATCAGTAAATCTGATAACACTTTGGGATTGATAAGCAATAAAATGATTATTCAGAAAAAAAGCTGTAAAAGTACGAGATGGTTTCTATTCCTTTTAAAAAGACATTCAACCTGAAATTCTCATTTGGTGAATGAATGGCATCCGAATCCAGTCCAAAACCCATCAGGATCGATTTCAGACCCAACAATCTTTCAAATTCTGCAATGATTGGAATGCTGCCCCCGCTTCTGACAGGGATTGGTTTTTTTCCGAACACTTTTTCATATGCCATACTGGCTGCATGATAAGCTTTTGAACTGACCGGTGACACATAACCTGCTCCTCCATGCAGATATTTCACAACCACATTTACACCTTCCGGAGCAATCTGTAACAAATGTTTTTCGAATAGTCCCCTTATTTTTTCAGGATCCTGGTGAGGAACAAGACGGGTTGATATTTTTGCGTAAGCTTTGGATGGTATGATAGTTTTTGTCCCTTCTCCTGTATATCCCCCCCAGATTCCATTGACATCCAGTGATGGTCTGATACCAATTCTCTCAAGTGTTGAATAACCGGTTTCTCCTGCCGCATCAAAAATCCCAATGCTGTCTTTAAATTCCTCCAGCCTGAATGGGGTTTTATTCAGTTCATTTCTTTCTGATTCGGAAATTTCTTCCACATCGTCATAAAATCCGGGTATCTTAACCTTGTATTGATCATCGGTGAGTTTGGAAATGATTTTGGCAAGTGCATTGGCAGGATTTATTACCGCACCACCATACAAACCCGAGTGCAGCTCACGGTTGGGGCCTGCTATTTCCACTTCGAAATAGCAGATACCTCTCAGACCAACAGTGATAGACGGTATGTTTTCTTCAATCATGGATGTATCGGAAACCAGTATGACATCAGCAGAAAGCATTTCTTTGTTCTGAGTGCAGAATTCCTTGAGACTCTCCGAACCGATCTCCTCTTCCCCTTCGATCATAAATTTCACATTGCACTCCAGTGTCTGGCTTCTGACAAGATATTCAAAAGCTTTCAGATGCATGAAAAGTTGTCCCTTGTCATCATTTGCTCCCCGTGCCCAAATCCTTCCATCCCTGATCTCAGGTTCAAAAGGAGGGGATTTCCAGGATTCAACAGGTTCTATGGGCATCACATCATAATGCCCGTATACCAGGACGGTTGGTTTACCCTTACCGATGGTCTTTTCACCAAAGACGACCGGGTTACCGGTGGTTGACAGAACCCTGGCAGCATCTGCTCCAGCCTCTAAAAGGGCATTACATACATATTCTGCAGCGCGATGCATATCATTCTTATGCTGCGGGTCCGGACTGACTGACGGAATTCTCAGCAATCCGAACAACTCTTCAAGAAACCTTGACTGATTTTCTTCAATATAAGTTTTAATATCTGTCACCATAATGAATGTTTATTAATTGTTATCTTTCAGGATTGATTTTCTCTGCTTTGTACTTTTCTGCAGCTTCATTCAGTTCACTGAACCATGCTTTTCCAAACCTTCTGATTAAGGACTGCTCAACAAACCTGTAAACAGGTAACTGCAACCTGTTACCTAATCTTACTGCCGGCTTACAGATGATCCATTTGTCATAATTAACTGCATCAAAATCTTTATATTTTCTTATCCTTACCGGATACAAATGACATGATAAAGGTTTGCGAAAGTCTGTTTTTCCTTCATCATAAGCCTTCTCTATGCCACACCTGGCAATACCCTTTTCAAATACCGTAAAAACACACTCCTTTCCGTTATTAAGCTGGGTAACAGGCTCACCATCTGCATCGATATAATAAATTCCGTTTTTCTCAATAGCTTTCCTGGCTTCAGGTCTAAGGAATGTTTTAATGTCATCATAAATGTCCTGCAACCTTGCCACTTCATGATCAAGCAACGGAGCACCGGAATCACCAAGCACACAACAGGCGCCCCTGCATTTCTTCAAATCACAGGTAAAGTTTTCCTCCAGTAAATCCAGACTTACCAGTGTACCATTTATCTTTATCATTGTAATTTCATATTTCCTGGTAAAAATACTTTAATTTGCATAAAAAATAATCTTCCTCCTTACAAAGCTAATTTATCCTTTACCTAAGGCCGGGAGTGTATCAGGATTCGTTCAACATAATATTTATAATAATGCCAAAAGCTACAGCAGGAGCCATCATTTACAGAAAAAACGGTATCTCTTTTGAGATATTCATGACAGAAAGAAACATCAATCCTTTCAAAGGTTACTGGTGTTTTCCCGGCGGACATATCGACCAGTTTGAAACTGCAGAAAAAGCCATTATCCGTGAGGTAAAGGAAGAGACCAACCTGGATTACTCGCCACGCTTCCTTTGCTATCAGGATGAAATTTTTCCTGAGATGGAATTACACAATATTGTGATGATGTTCCATGGAGAAGCCACAGGCTCCCCAAAAGCCGATCCCGGTGAGGTATCGAATATCGGATGGTTTCAGCTGGAAGAAGCCCTGAATATGGATTTGGCATTCGAACATCACAAGGCACTGAAGATTTTTAAGAAACAGATTGTGTCGCAATTATAGGCTCATCGGGAAACACGCTTATGAACACTCATCGGTATGAACGCTCATCGGGATTTGCAGTTTCCGCTCATCGGGATTTGCAATCCCGATTTAAATAATTCCAGGGATTTAAAATCCCAAGAAGCGAAATAATATCAAAACAAAAACCATGAGTTTCAAGAATATCATGAAAACAATACCAGTTTTTTTCCTGATCTTAGCTTTATTAAATTCCTGCAACTCAAAGAAAATAATTACAGCCATGAATGAACCTGACAGTATTCTTATCAGGCTGATTGAAAAGAACAAGACACCTTCTTTACAATATATCATTTTCGACAAAGACAGTATCATTCATAGATTTCATTCCGGATTTGCAGACATTAAAAGCCGGAAAAAAGCTGATGAATCCACTACCTATCATGCATATTCAGTCACAAAGACATTTACTGCGCTGGCAATTTTGCAACTCGCCGAAAAGGGAGATCTGGATGTTAATCTTTCTGTAAAAAAGTATTACCCCGACTTTCCTTATTCTTCTGATATTACAATACGGCAACTACTGACCCATACCGCAGGCATTCCAAATCCTCTTCCGCTAAGCTGGATACACCTGACAAGTGAACACCAGTCATTTGACAGCAAAAGCTTTTTTAAAAACATATTTATCAGGAATAACAAGGTCAAGTCAGAACCAAATGAAAAATTCCGGTATTCCAATCTCGGATATGTTTTACTTGGACAACTTATTGAAGAGGTAACCGGGATGACGTATGAGAAATACATACAAGACCATATTCTGAAAATTGTTCATGATCAATTCCATGAACTGGGTTTTACAATTGATAATCCAAAACAGCATGCCAAAGGTTATCATAAACAAATGAGCATCTCGAACTGGATACTGGGACTCATGATAAACAAGAGGAAGTATATGGATAACGCGGAGGGTAAATGGAAACCATTTAAAGACTTTTACATAAACGGTGCTGCGTATGGCGGTTTGATCGGCACACCTGATGCTTTTATGAAATACATCCGGGAACTTCTGAAATCAGACTGCAGATTGATATCTGAGGATTATAAAAAAATGATTTTCACCGAAAACCATACAAAAGATAATGAAGCAACCGGAATGTGTTTGTCATGGTTCAAAGGTCAGATGAATAGTAATCTATATTTTGCCCACGCTGGTGGTGGCGGGGGTTATTACTGTGAATTAAGAATTTATCCTGATCCGGGTATCGGAAGTTTGATCATGTTTAACCGGACAGGTATGAGAAACGAACGATTTCTGGACAGAGTTGATAAATTTTTCTTAGGACCTCGCTAATCGGAATTTAAAATTATATCCTTGACTTGGGCATCATAATATGGTATATTTATATGATGTTAAACAGGATAATTAACAACAAATTTTTCATTCTAACCTGACATATGATTCATAAAAAAATCAATAAAAAATTCTTAAAAAGGAGGTTAAAATGAGCTCTGCAGCCCTTAGTGTATTTGTATTTGGTATTTATTTAGCTTTCGTTGGAGCAGGTTTCTTATTTACTCCAAATATTGTTTTACCAATGTTTAAATTTCCCAAAACAAATGAACCCTGGGTAAGAATAATGGGTATTCTTATTGCACTAATCGGTTTTTACTACATTATTGCTGCCCGGAATGAGCTGACCCCTTTTCTTTGGGCAACCATAGTTGGAAGATTTG
>Ga0114922_10004589_pt1 | contig 12807 bp, 8 predicted proteins | sample AartaG_FD_100975 | JGI IMG/M metagenome (GOLD analysis project Ga0114922, IMG submission 100975) | Deep subsurface microbial communities from Aarhus Bay to uncover new lineages of life (NeLLi) - Aarhus_00045 metaG | ecosystem: Environmental > Aquatic > Marine > Oceanic > Sediment | place: Aarhus... | reverse complement strand
TGTGAACAAATTGGCCAGCAACCACAAAAAGGATTATTTCCTCGAGAAGTAATAAGAGTCGTAACACCAGGAACAGTAATTGACCACGGATTGATAAAGTCAGACAAGAATAATTTCCTGCTCTCCATTTTCAGGTCCGAAAACCAAATTGGCCTCGCTTTCTTAGATATCTCGACTGGAGATTCAGGAGTTACTGAATTCTCTGATGATTCTAACCTGAATAAACTGTATGCTGAAATCAGCCGTATCAATCCCGCTGAGATCATTTACCCAGAGTCCTTTTCATTCAAATCGTATGATGAATTTCATGTGACTACTCTACCTGATTGGAAATTCGAATTCAGCAAATGTGATCATATGATCAAACAAGTATTTGGAATTACCGTATTGGATGGATTTGGTTTGCGGGATAGTCCATATGCTGTGAGTGCATTGGGGGGATTATTAATTTATTTACAAGAAACAGATTCTTCTTTCATTGATTCAATCAGGAACCCGAATACATATTCAATAGATGATTTTATGATACTGGATCAATCAACAAGAAGGAACCTGGAGCTCACAGAAAACCTTCGGGGTACTGATGATAATGGATCTCTATTAAGTATCATCGACAGAACCATTACGCCAATGGGAAAAAGGAGAATTTACCAATGGATAAACCAACCCCTGACAAATACCGAGTCAATTAATAAACGCCTGGATGCGGTTGAATTCTTTTTCAACGATGGGCTTCTCAGAATTGAGCTGCAAAACCTCATCAAAAAATTCTCTGATATTGAACGCATCACCAACCGAATAAACACCTTACATGCAACACCTCGTGATTTGGTATCTCTGCGTGAAACATTGATGAAAACCCCAGAGGTTTTATCAATTCTTAAAGAGAAAATTTCTTTAATCAATATTAATAATACTCAGTTAGAAATTTGCAGGTCGGAATTAGCACTTCTACAAAAATCAATTTCAGATGAACCACCAGCTACTTTGCAGCATATAGGTGTAATTAAAGAAGGTTTTTCAACTGCTTTAGATGAAGTGATAAATGCATCTAAGCACGCCCGTGAATGGATCGCAAACTTAGAAAAAAGGGAAAAAGAAAAGCATGGAATTAGAACTCTCAAAGTCGGTTATAACAAAGTGTTTGGTTATTATATAGAAATCACAAAAAGTAATTTAGATAAAGCGCCTGATGAATACGTTCGTAAACAGACACTAGTTAATGCTGAAAGATTTATTACTCCGGAATTAAAAGAGTTTGAAACGATCATTTTAAATGCGGATGAGGAGATTAGAACATTAGAAAATCAAATTTTCCAGGATTTATGTATTAAGCTTTCAAAATCTCAGGATAAATTCAGTAATCTAGCCAAATTCATCGCTGAGCTTGACGTGTTCCTTTCCCTAGCGGAAATTGCATCAGAGAGTAATTACTGCCGCCCTAAACTCCTTACGAATGAATCGCTCGAGATTAAAGATGGCCGCCATCCAGTTGTTGAACATACACTGCAGACAAAGTCGTTCATTTCCAATAATACAAGAATTGACGAAGATAATCTAATTCATATCATCACCGGACCGAATATGAGCGGTAAAAGCACATACTTAAGGCAGATAGCTCTCATTGTATTACTCGCACAAATTGGTTCTTTCGTACCTGCTTCTTCCGCAAAGATTGGAATTGTTGATCGTATTTTCACGAGGATAGGCGCACAGGATGAAATTTATGCTGGTCAATCTACTTTTATGGTCGAGATGGTAGAAACAGCAAATATTTTAAACAATGCTTCAAACCGCAGCCTATTGATCCTTGATGAAATCGGAAGAGGAACAAGCACCTATGATGGCTTATCAATTGCCTGGGCAGTGGTTGAATACATCCATAACCACCCGAAACTCAAGTCACGCACCTTCTTCGCCACTCACTACCACGAATTAACAATAATGCCTGGATTCCTTCCCCAAGTATGTAATTACAATGTCGCTGTCAGTGAATCCGATAATGAGGTTGTTTTTCTCCATAAAATTGTCGAAGGAGGATGCGATAAATCATATGGAATTCATGTTGCTCAGTTAGCAGGTATACCCAATCCGATTATTAATCGAGCCAATGATCTTGTACACCAATTCGAAAAGGATAGCGAAAAACCAATCCTTTCTAGCGAACAGGGACAGTCCGGACAGCTCCCACTATTTGAACAAAACAACCCTCTGCTTGATGAATTAAATGAACTTGATATCGAATCCATCAGTCCTATTGAAGCATTGAATACAATCTATAAATGGAAGAAAGAATTTAATAAATAAGCCTACTATTAACCCTTCCCCTTCTTTTTTTCTTTTTTTACGATTTTCTCCTGTTCTTCAATTTCCTCTATCGTTTCTGGGATGATCTCCTTTTTTGATGCATCAGATTGAATATCAGGGATTGTCTTTTTCTCGCTTTCTTTAATCACAGTATCTTTAGATTTTGTAAGTCGAGCAGATAGAAGTAAAACCAGCCCAAAAAGTAGGCCAGATCCTGAAACCGCAATCACCCATAGCAAAGCCTGATTACCAACATTTTGTATCATTCCTAAGAGTACATAACCGAATCCGGCTATTACTAGTGAAAAGTAGCGATTGAATATCAATCCTGTAAATTGGTCAAATCCAATTAGAATAACAAGTAGGCTAATCAAGTTTATGGCAGAAATGGTAGTAATAATTAGGCCGCTCCATTTTCGCATGATTTTTTTATTATTTTTAAGAAGATACGCTATGAAAAACAATAGGAGCAAAGTTACAAATGGGAGAAGCCTGAAAACCCATCGAGTTATGCTGTAATAATAAAAGGATTTATCACCCAAAATCATTCCACCAGGAATCACTCCAATCAAATTGATCGTTGCAGGTAATTGGTTTGCTTTATCTTCAACCATCATTGACAAAGTGCTTGAGACAATTTTTCTATTCTCGGCTGACGGTTTGCAGATCGGTAGCGTATAAAGATCTATTATTTCTTTTCCATCCAACTCCGAGTCTTCTTCAACTGTACAATTGTCCAGAGAAAGCAAGTATTCATCAGATATTAAGGAACTATTTAATATCAAGTTGGTTTTAAGATCGGTAATATCTACTTCAATGGATGTATATGGAGTTTTGAAATTAAGATATGCGATTACCTTATCAATGACATCTTTAATAATTCCGTTCATCCATTCTTCAGGTAGATAATGCATAAGTATTGTTTTTAGCGATTCCTTATTTGCTAAAATTGTCGGGTACGTGTTTTCATCGGTACTCAATAATTGATCAGTGACTATTTCTGAAACAACACGTGGAAATTCCTCTTTGTATTCAGCATTCTCGAGTATCGAATAATAACTCGCAGGTTTAAAAATTATGAGCTCAAACGGACCTGTGAAAAAGGAAATGAATAATGCTGGTATAACAATTACAGTTAGTAAAACGGCGCCAATCTGGTTGTATATAGGTAATTTACTTTTCATTTTTCTTCCTCTGATTTTTATTATTTGTTCCCTCAGCATTCTTATCAACCCAATTCCTAGCTCCATTGAGAAATACAATTCCGCTGATCTTCTGTTTCCCGGGCATTTGGATTTTTACCAATCGCAAATCATAAGTTCCAGTTCCAACGCATGGATAATTTTCTATGATTCCTCTCTGACCTGGCTTAAGGCGCTGTGAAATTAATACTTTAGCGTTATATACTTTTACATTTTTGCCATTCCAATCAAAGTAACAGTTCGGCCATGGATCATAGGCTCTAACTTGTCGTTCAAGCTCTTCAGCACTTTTTTGAAAATCCAACAACCCATCTTGTTTCTTGATCAACCCCGCATAGGTTGCATTCTTTGATAACTGTTTTTTCGGAATACTTTTTCCACCAATATATCGAGGCAAAGTATCCACTAATAAATTGGCTCCAATAGCGGCCATTTTTTCAGTTAAAGAAGCGGCCGTCTCCGATTCAGAAATCTTGACTTCTTTTTGCGTAATAATATCTCCGGTGTCTATCCCCTCGTCCATTTTCATAATCGTAACGCCAGTGGTTTGATCACCATTTAAAATCGCTGCTTGAACTGGAGAAGCACCCCTCCATTTCGGCAAATATGAAGCATGGACGTTTATACATCCAAATCTTGGCAATTCTAAAATTTGGGACCGTAGAATCTTTCCATAGGCAGCGACAATAATTATATGAGGCTTCCATTCAGAAAGAACACAAAGAACTTCCTCTACTGCTAATTTCTTCGGTTGCAGAAAAGGAATCCCTTTTTCTTTCGCAAAAATCTTCACTGGGGAGGATTGGACAAATCTCCCTCGCCCTACTCTTTTATCAGGTTGGGTGATAATCCCGACAACATCAAATCTCTTGTTTAGCTCCCGCAGAATAATCTCTGCGTATCGAGGAGAACCCATGAAAACGATCTTTACCAACGGCCCTGCCAAAATAATCAATTCCTTTTATTTTATTGTAGTTAATCTTCTCCAGGAGATAAGATCAATTGATAAATCTTATTTAATCCCCAGATAATTACTATACCGAAAAATAATCCGGTTGAAATAAAAATTATTGGAAGCACATAATTCGGATATTCCACCACAACTGGATTTTTCAGTCTTAATCTAGTTTGCAATTCATTAATAAAATCCCTCGATGGTAAAATGGGATTAAGAGCATCATCCAATTCATTTTCCAGTTTTGTATTATCGATTTCTCTTTTCATCTTTTTTCCCTAAATAATTTCGCTGCCGTCAACAATATAACGGCGCAATTCTTTCAATGTCCGATGATAAAGGCTTTTAATTGCCCCCTCACTTTTCCCCATAATCAATCCAACATCCTTATTAGACATGGTTTCTACATATTTCAGAATAAGAATCTGCTGACGATCACCAGGAAGCAAATGTATTGCGTCAATTAATTTTTCTACTTCTTGTCGTTTTTCAATTTGCTTCTCAGGAATATCAGCTTTACTCTCAATATATGAATGATCCTCAATCGGTAATTCTCTTTTATGCTTACTATTATCGCGATACCAATTGGCTACTAAATTGTGAGCAATCCGATATAACCACGCAGAAAAAGGTACTTTCGTTTTCTTATAATTCGGTATATGTTTTAATGCGCGCTGGAAAACACGTGCGGTTAGATCTTCCGCATCATGGATATTCCCAGTGCGATAAAAGATATAGTTATAAATCTTTTTCACATTTTCTTGGTATAGAAAACTAAATGCTTCCTCATCCCCTATGATCGCACGATCAAGAACATTGCTGATTTGCTTCTCGTTTTGCTTCTCGTTTTGTTTCATTAATATTATAATTTTGGCTTAGAATTTTCCTTAATATTTCAGGATGATTTCACTTGATTATAGCTAATTTTCTTGTTAAATTAAATGGATTATACATATTAATAAATAGGTTGTAAGGAGAAATCGTGAAAATCAACAATATTAACCTTGAATATAATAGCAGTTATAAGATATCCAGCCAAATTTGGGAAACAGAAAATCCACCAAAAGGTGTGATTGTATTAGTTCACGGCTTGGGTGAGCATAGCGGTAGATATAGCACACACTTTGCTGACTATTTCTCAAATGAAGGGTTTTCCATCCTAACCTTTGATCTTCCCGGGCATGGGAAATCAGGCATAAAAAGGGGGCATATTGAGCAGTACGAAGATTTTAATAAATTATTATCTGCGGGTATTTCTTACGCAAAGTTAATTTACCCGTCTCTGCCGATTTTTTTATATGGGCACAGTTTAGGCGGGTTAATCGTGTTGGATTATTCTATCCAAATTAAACCCGTTATAAACGGTGTAATTGCTTCTGCTCCTGTTTTAGATGTTAATGAACCAATTCCTCCTGTCAAATTGGCACTAGCAAAAATAATGAGTAAAATTTTCCCATCATTCACTCTTGACAGTGGATTAAATAGAAATATGCTATCTAGCGATAAAAGCGTTATCGAAAGATACAATGCTGACCCATTAGTTCATGGACACACTTCATCAAGGATGGGTATGTATATTATAGAAAAAGGAGTGTTCGTTCGCGAAAATGCGGAAGAAGTTTCATTGCCTACTTTGGTGATGGTGGGTTCAGCGGAAGAAATCGTGAGTAAAAAAGCAATTCATGATTTTTGTGGGCAATCTGATAATTGCAACGAGAAGATTTGGACTGACTTTTACCATGAACTGCATAACGAACCAGAAAAAACAAGCGTCCTTAAGTTTACAACAGAATGGATTGCTGGTCATATGTAATTCGCCGAAACGCGATCATCATATATAAATAATTGCATTTGTACTTGACCATTCTTATAGCGAAAGTTACAATTATCGAAATGGTTGATTGGATAATTTATTCATTTGCGTATCTAAGTTGTCTATTACTTGATACTCCAATAATAAAATTTCCACAAGCCGCTTGACCAATCAAATTCAAGTGGCTTTTATTTTTATTTTTCTCCGAAGGAGATAACATTAATGCCAGATTTCATCTTGTCAGATCCATTATCGAAAATTGATCCTGCTGTAAATAATATTATTGATCTCGAAACTGAACGCCAAAAGAGAAAAATTATTCTGATTCCCAGCGAAAGCAGCGCCCCATCAGCCGTGTTGGAAAACTTAGGATCTATTCTTCAAAATTTGTACGCTGAAGGGTATCCCCCTGAGGAATCTCGCCTGTTTACTCAAGAAGAGATTCTTGATTTAGAAAAACAAATCACGCATTTTCGGCGTTACTCAGACCCACGTTACTATAAGGGTGTTGAAAACGTGGATATATTGGAGGAATTAGCTCGCCGGCGTTGCGCTGAATTATTTGCCAAAGATCGCATTACTCCCGAAAATATTTTTGTCAATGTGCAGCCGCTCTCTGGCGCCCCTGCTAATAATGCTGTTTATCACGCTCTTCTTGAACCTGGTGATGTAATCATGGGAATGAATCTATTCCACGGTGGACATTTAACACATGGGTCTTCTGTAAATCGATCTGGCAAACTTTATAAAGTATTTCACTATAACGTTGATCCTCACACAGAAAAGATAAATTACGAAACACTTCAAAAATTGGTAGAGGAAAAACAACCAAGAATTCTAATTGCTGGATATTCTTCATATCCATGGGCACCTGAATGGGATAAATTCGCAGAAATTGCACATTCAGTTGGAGCATATCTTTTTGCGGATATTTCCCATATTGCCGGATTGATTGCGGCGGATGTACTCCCCTCACCCGTTGGATACGCCGATATTATCACTTTCACAACCCATAAAACACTTTGTGGACCTCGTGGAGCATGCATTTTATCATTTGATAGTAAATTATCAAGATTAATTGACAAGGCGGTGTTTCCTGGGGAACAGGGCGGTCCGCATGTCCAGGCAATCGCAGGAATGGCAACAACTTTTAAAATTGCTCAAACTAAACAATTTATCGAATTTCAAAAACAAGTAATAAAAAATTGTACTGCGTTATCCTCCCAACTTGCGAAACGCAATATCAGGATCGCTTTCGGAGGTACAAATACACATTTATTAAATATCGATTGCAAATCAATTACTGGAAAAGATGGCACTAAATTATCAGGAGATATGGCTGCTCGTATTCTCGACATTGTCGGTTTGGTGATGAACGCGAACACCATTCCTGGAGATAAATCAGCTCTGCGCTCAAGTGGTGTCCGCCTAGGCACTCCATGGATCACCCAGAGAGGGTTTACAGGCGAGGATATGATCGGGATTGCTGATATCATCGCGGATATTCTTCATGCCACAGAACCCTACACGGTCATGGGGAAAACCAGGGTGATCAAAAGAGCAAAAGTGGAATTCAACGTATTAGAAAAGGCAAAGCTCAGAGTACGGTCATTAATTAAGAAAACGGTGGATGGAAATGATAATGAAAGAACTGGATATCCCTATTATTACTTCCTTGATGATTTTAGTGAAGACGAACCGGGGGAATGGCTTACCTTTGATATTATCGGAGACCAAATAATAAATTCGCTACAATGGGTTTTTTCAACAGATATTGAAAACTTATCAATCGAAGAAATTTCATATACGTCATTTTACGCAGATGAGAAAAAGATTTCTTGTTTCATATCCAAACAATCCGATAAAGAATATAAATTGATGTTGCGTGCTGAAGATGCTGGCTTGGCTATAACATGGCTGCGTGATCTCTCAGATGGATTTATATCTTTTGATGATGATTATTCCAGGAAAATACCAGGGCCATTCATTGTTAGAAGATCTAATACAAAAATTGAAGTTGATAATATCCAAACCGAGAGTTCTCTAGATCATACAAAGCCCTATTTCATAGGTATCAAGTACTTCCAGAACCAGGAATCACCACTTTTAGATAATTTTCATTGGACACAAAAAACAGAGGAGAACCTCAAACGTACAACACTTTTTGAAACGCATCAGAAAGCAGGCGCGAGGATCATTCCATTCGCTGGATGGGAAATGCCCGTTTGGTATTCGTCCGTGATTGATGAACACCAGGCTACTCGTAATGCAGCGGGGTTATTCGATGTTTCACATATGGGTGTTTTTGAAACCCAGGGGAGCCACGCAGGCATCTTCTTAGATTGTGTATGTGGCAATACTATATCCGATCTAAAAACTGGCGAATCCTGCTACACACATTTTTTAGACCCTGACGCAAAAGTAATTGATGACTTGCTGGTCTATAGGCATATGTCAGATAAGTACCTCATTGTTGTAAATGCAGCTAATGCTGATAAAGACTGGGCGTGGCTGAATGCGGTAAAAGAAGGATCCGTAAAAATTGAAAATAACCGCCCCTGGATAAAATGCTTGGGTCGAGATGTTATCTTACGCAATCTTCATGATAATGACGCAGCAGAAGATCAACGGGTTGATATTGCTCTTCAGGGGCCGCTTTCCAAAGACATATTGCTGCAAATTGGTTTTGATGAAAAGGATACTCAAAAGATCTCAAATCTATCAAGGACAAATCTCTGCCACGCACAATGGAATAAGCAAGACCTGATCATATCTCGTACGGGGTATACGGGAGAAAAAATGGCTTTTGAGATTTTCATTCACCCAGAAAAATCTAATCAATTGTGGAAAAAACTTATCGAAGTGGGAACACTATATGGTCTAAAACCATGTGGACTAGGGGCACGTGATTCTTTGAGAACAGAAGCGGGATTACCTCTTTACGGTCACGAAATGGGGGGGGAATTCAACCTTGGTGTTGCAGAAGCTGGATTTGGTTCTTATATCAAGACGCACAAACCATGGTTTATAGGCCGCTCTGCTTTCCTGGAAAATGAAATAAAACGCAACAATGAGGTGATCAGGTTCCGTTTTGAAGAAAAACATACACGCATCGCGCATTTGGGTGACTTCGTATTCAATGATAAAGGCAAGAATATTGGTTTTGTAACTAGCTGCGCAATTGATAAAGAAGGGTTCCTCACCGGTCAGGCATGTATTGAAAATAAATACGCGGTTATGGATTCGCCAATATTTATATTCCAAAAAACAAACAGTCTAAAATCGATTGACTTCTCTAAACTAAAAGAAGGAGATAAGATAACCCTTCCTTCAAAAGGATTAATTATTAAGAGATTTCCCCGCTTGTGAAAAAAATAATTTAATGGAAAAATAATTCGGAGGTAAATATATGCTAACACTTTGGGATTATCGCTATGCACAACGAACCCAATGGATGAAGGGGTCGGCCATCAGGGAACTATTAAAGTTTTCGGAAAGAAAAGATATCATCTCTTTCGCCGGCGGAATGCCTGCACCAGAAGTATTCCCAATAGACGAATTCCGTAAAGCATGCGACAAGGCATTACGCGAGCATGGTGCTGAATGCCTTCAATATGGGTCAACAGATGGTTATTTACCACTCCGCGAATTAATCGCTCGCCATGCAACACGGTACGGAATAAACGTAACGGCTGAAAATATTTTACCCACATCAGGTTCCCAACAGGCACTTGATCTAATTGGGCGGATCTTCATAAATCCCGGTGACCGAATTTTAGTTGAATCACCCACATATTTAGGTGCCCTTCAAGCTTGGAACGCGTACGGTGCCGAATTCATATCCGTTCCTATTGACCAGGATGGAATGGTCACCGATAAATTGGAAGGTCGTCTTCGTGCAGGAGTTAAATTTATCTACGTATTACCAAATTTCCAAAATCCTACCGGTCTTACACTATCGTATGAAAGGCGCTTGCGTTTGATTGAATTAGCTGACAAATACGGTGTTCCTATTATTGAAGATGACCCATATGGGCAATTACGGTATGAAGGTGAACACTTACCTGCAGTCGAAGTTCTGGACAGTCAGACAAGGTCACAGGATACATGCTATTCTGGGAATGTGATCTATTTAAGCACTTTTTCAAAAACACTAGCACCTGGGATTCGATTAGCATGGGTTATTGCGCCACCTGAGATAATCCAGAAACTGATCTTGGCAAAACAAGGCGCGGATTTGCATACATCAACCTTCAACCAGATTACTACATTTGAAGTATCAAAGGATGGTTTCTTAAATGATCACGTTAAACTGATCCGTAAAGTTTATCGTGAACGGCGCGATGTTATGTTAGATTCGCTTGAGGAACATATGCCTCAAGGGATCAAATGGACATACCCAAAGGGCGGTTTGTTCTTATGGGTAACCCTACCAACCACCTTGGATTCAAAAGTAATATTTGATGATGCACTGAATAAAAGTGTCGCTTTTGTTCCTGGAGCGGCATTCTTCGCAGAGGGCGGAGGACATAATACGATGCGCCTGAATTTCTCTAATGCAAAACCGGAAATGATTAACGAGGGAATTGGTAGATTATCTGAAGTAATTAAGAACCATATTATGAAGAAATAAAATCCATATCACAGTATTGGACTATTCTTCCATAAATTAAATTCTGTAAGAATAGATCCCCCAATAAATTCACGTATAATCGAATTATCCGGGATCAAATCTTCATCTGCCGCTAAGAACCATTCAAGAAACGCTAACAATCTTTTCGCTTCTAGAAATTCCTCAGTGCCATGTGGAATTTGCCTCAACAATGACTCTGCGTATGTCTTAAGGGCTGCTAATTCATACACCAGCGCTGAATTAAAGATTTCATCTGCGTTTTCCTGGTGAGGGAAGATATATTCTCGCTCTCCCCTTCGAACTGATTCCCACATCTGGATAGTCTTCTGGGCAGAATATCCCCGTGTACGCGCGTCTCTAATTATTCGCCTTAATAATCTAGTATCAGTAGTGGAAATCCGATTGTAGTGGTCTAAGTTCAATTGCGCTAGGCAAGAAACATATATTCGGAACTTGTTCGATCGATCAATATCAGATATTAACCTTGGATTCAATCCGTGTATGCCTTCAATCAGGATAATCTGGTTTCTCCCAACCCTAATCGCATCTCCAGTTTCTCTCTTTCCAGTCTTAAAATTGTACCGTGGAAACGTTACCTCTTTCCCCGCAAGCAATTGTTTGAGATGATCTTCCATCAATAAAGAATCTATTGCCTCGAATGCTTCAAAATTATAGTTACCATTTTCATCCCTTGGTGTTTTATCACGATCGACAAAATAATTATCCATTTCCAATGCGAATGGAGAAATTCCATATGTTAACAACTGGATTGCTAAGCGTTTAGAAAATGTTGTTTTTCCTGACGATGTCGGCCCAGCTATCATGACAATCCGCAAGTCATCTATCTTTGAATGTATCACTGAAGCAATCTGTGAAATTTTTTGCTCGTGGAGTGCTTCTGATACTAAGATCACTTCTCGTATAGAGTGGTTGGATATCGACTCATTAAGAGCAGCAACACTATCAATGTCAAGGCTTTCCAACCATGATCCATATTGCTTAAAAATATCCAGCAATTTACTATAGCGAGGCATCGGCAGTAATTTCTTTGGTGTTTTTCGCCTTGGATACTGTAAGATGAATCCTTCACCGCTTTTAATCAACTTAAATAAGGTTAAATACCCTGTTGAAGGTACCATATAGCCATGATGATAGTCTCGATGATTTTTCAGTCGATATAAAACAAGATAAGGCTTTTTTCGATATTTTAAAAGTCTTATTTTATCTCTATATGATTTTTCTTTAAAATAGGAAATTGCTTCTTCTAAAGGAACTTTTTCTCTACATATAGTAAGGTCTTCCGATACTAATTTTTGCATATGTTTTTCAAGATCAGCGATTTCTATCTTTTTTAATGGTTCCCTATCAACAACCTTACAATAGTAACCCCCATTTGGAACAGAATGATCTATTGCAAGAAATGCTTTTGGAAACATTTCGTGATAAGCAGTTTCGAGAAGGAAAGTTAATGAACGGCGGTAAATTTTCGATCCATCTGAAGTTGTCATATTTATCGGCGTAATCTTACAATCTTGTGCGACTTTATAAGAAAGCTCTCTTAGATTCCCGTCCACAACCGCCCCCACTATGGGTGCGTTTTCCCACTCGTCCAACAGTGAAAATAGCTCGCCTATAGTGGATCCTCTTCTACCAGATATTATCCTGCCATCAGGCAGATAAAGCTCAATATCTTCCCGCTTCTGGGAAATAAATTGTATGTCTTTTTCTTTTTCCATTGTGGAAGAAAATTTTACCACGATGAACTCGGGTAAAATTATCGGGGTTTTTAATAATCTGTTTTTTTAATAATGCAAAAAACATTCTGGCGCTTAATTATTTCTTCACTTTCATCAGGCCCATGGAATATGGCCGTGGATGAAGCAATTTTAGAAGAAGT
>Ga0114922_10004588_pt1 | contig 12807 bp, 9 predicted proteins | sample AartaG_FD_100975 | JGI IMG/M metagenome (GOLD analysis project Ga0114922, IMG submission 100975) | Deep subsurface microbial communities from Aarhus Bay to uncover new lineages of life (NeLLi) - Aarhus_00045 metaG | ecosystem: Environmental > Aquatic > Marine > Oceanic > Sediment | place: Aarhus... | reverse complement strand
GGAATAAAGGCAAATTAGAAAGATATTCCCGAGGCTAAAATAAAATGATGAAGTCGGAAAACCTAACCTTTATAAAGGAAGAACTCGTAACGCTTTCTATCATGAAGAGAATTTTACTTGTTAATCCACATGAGACAGCGATGGGCGAATTTACCAACCCTCCGATAGGTCTCCTCTATATTGCTGGAACTTTGCTGAAACACGCCTTTGACGTAAGGGTCGTCGATGGATGTTTGGAGGGCAAGGTAACCATTATGAAGGCGATTGAGGAGTTTCGCCCGGAACTGGTCGGGATAACCTGCCTTACCCCCGGCCGGAAAAATGCCTTGGAGGTTGCACGGATGGCCAAAGACTTTGATCCTAATGTTAAGGTTGTTATGGGGGGGGTGCATCCCACTATTATGTACCGGCAAATAATGGAGCATTACCCTTTTGTTGACTATATTGTCTTGGGTGAAGGGGAGGAAACCTGTCTGGAGATAGCGCAGGGGAAAGAACCTGCCCAGATAAACGGCCTGGTTTATAGAGACAACGACAAGATCATGAAAACCCCGCCTAGGAAATATATCGAAAACCTTGATGATTTGCCTTTTCCAGCTTGGCATCTGGTTGATCTGAAGAAATATCCGGGCAAGGGGAAAGGGGTTGTAAGAGGTATAAACCTGGCGCGGGAGACTCGCGTCTCGGTCATCTTTTCAAGAGGTTGCACAGGACACTGCGACTTTTGCTCCACTTGGTGGATATGGCGGGGGTGGAGACACAGGTCTGCAAAAAACATGGTTGATGAGATTGAGCTGCTTTACAGAGATCATGGCATACGGAATTTCTGTTTTGCCGACGACACCATGACTGTTGACCGCCAGGCAACCATAGAGCTTTGCGACGAGATCTTAGCGCGAAAGCTCAATATAGTCTTTCATGTCACCACTAGGATAGATTGTGTGGATGAGCTTGTCCTGCAAAAATTAAAAGCAGCAGGCTGCTATAAGATATCTTTTGGAATCGAGACAGGGTCACCCTTGTTGCTGGAAAAGATGGGGAAGGAAAATGACATTAAAATCGCAGAACAGGCTATAAGCCTCAGTAAGGAAGCGGGTATATCTGTTACGGCTCTAATTATAATTGGTAATGTTGGAGAAAATGAAGAAACTGTAAGAGACACAATCAACTTTTTAAGAAGAACAAAGCCAGATGATATTGGTTCTGTCGGTGGACTCTGGGTACTTCCAGGAACCAAATTGTACCAGGACTGCAAACGCAGGGGATTCATTGATGATGACTTCTGGTTAACCGATGAGCCTTATAAGATATATACGCTGGAATATTCACTCGAAGAACTGGCCAATCTGCGGCGGAAGGTTGCCAAATGTCAGAATGTATTTAAGAAAATTACCAACATGATACACAGGATTAGGAGAATAATACAATTACAATGAATTTTCCTGTTTGCAGCGAACAAACGTTTTCAAAGCGGGGGAATGTCGGCACTTCCTCAATATTAAAGTGCAATGGCTGCGGGCTTGGTATAACTTCACCTTTTCCTGCAAAGGAAGACTTAGCTAAAACAAACTAGGATAAAATATGAGAATATTGTTAATTTCTAAATGGATAGCAGGAGCATTTCCAGGAGATTTTGGTTATTATGGGGAGTGGAGAGATACTTTTGAGTTTGCCAAAGCGTTGTCATCTGAAGGAATCGAAGTGGAGCTTGTTACTCCTAAACCATCACCTGATAATTTTAATAGATTTAAAGAAGAGTTTGGTAATGTTTTGGAAGAATATAATATCAAGCATCACTTTGCCAATACTTTAGTCAGTGTTGGAAAATATGGCGGGAGTTTTCGACTAAAGATGTTTATTAAGGAATTGGAAATCCTGAGGAAAAAGAGTCCAGATATCATCCAATATATGCAATTTGGACCTTCTTTACTATATCTTTTAAGACAAAAAGTACCTATAGCTTTTTATGGTTGTTATTTTCCTTATACCTATCCTAAAAAAGAAGAGGATACAAAAGCCAAAAGTGAGGATTGGAATAGGCAAAAAGCCAATATCAAGATTTGTATAGAGAATTTAACATTTAAATTGCTTAACAAAGTATTTGGTGCAACAAATATACACGATATTAGCAGGAAAGGCGATGCAAATGTTCTTATGCACAAATCAGGTTATGACCTTCTAAGAAAAGAACTTCCACATAATGATAAGATATTTTATATCCCCAAGGGCGTAGATTTAGAAGAAATTCTGAAATGGAAACAGAGAGGGAACATATCACCCAAAAAAGTCTTTTATATGGGGACTATATATAACCTAAAGGGCATATTTGACCTGCTAAAGGCTTTTAAGTTGGTAAATAAGTCAATTCCTGATGCAAAGCTAATGATAGCAGGTACAGGTCCAATATCCATGGTAAATAAAATGCTTTCAAGAATTAAAGAATATGACATAAATGCCGAATATTTACGTGGTATTAGTAATTACGAAAAGTTTGAGATTTTTAATGGGAGTACAATATTCTGCTTACCTTCTTATCATGAAACTTTTTCTTCAGTAATAATCGAGGCAATGGCATTTGGGCTTCCGGTTATTACTACAAAAAAAATTGATACAAGAGTTGAGGATGGAATAACAGGCATAAGAGTTTCCGCTGGTGACCATATTGCATTAGCTAATGCAATCATAGAATTGCTGGCAAACGAAGAAAAAAGAAAAATAATGGGAAAAGAAGCGGAAAAAGTTGCAGAAATGTATTCCTGGAATAAAATAGCAAAAGAGTTTAAAGAGTTATATGTGTCCCTTTTATATGCGTCTAATAGTGGTAGGAGGGATGAAGAATAAATGATAAATCGAATACCGTTTGTAAAAAGTATCTGGAAACTTATTCGGCATCTGGCGATAGCCGCTGTTGCCTACTCACAGTTCACACGCGAAATCGCCTCTGCGCTCTCATATAAATGGTTCGTTCCCGGCGACCGCGATTTTTTACGGACAACAATCAAGAAAGGGGCGCACAATGTGGAGAAGTTCATCATAATGCCCGAAGAGCATGTTGATGACCACAACTGTGACCTCATCGCTGCGCAACTGGAGGAAGCGATCTCAGAATGGAAGGTGCGAAAGTATGGGGACGCACCTTTTTTGAAATGGGCTGTGAAAATCAGCGGTGAATACCGAGAGCTTTTCAAAAATGCTAAGCCTTGCCCGATGATTGGAAAGCCAAAAGATGCTAATGCCGGCGAAAAAGATTTCATGTGGATTTTGAAATCCCGGCGAAGCATACGAATTTTTTCAAACGAAAAAGTTGGGAGGGAGATAATAGAACCACTGGTCGAAGCGGCTAAGTGGGCTCCAACGGCATGCAATCGGCAGGGGTTGCGGTTTCTTTTCGTAATGGACGATGCGCTCAAGAAGATGGTCTCATCAACCATCCCGGGCGGGCACCAGTTTGCCCACAATGCGCCAGTGATCCTTCTTGTGCTGGCGGACAAACGGGACTACCGCTATCCTGATGAGAGGTTCACGCCCTACCAAGATGCGGCTGCGGCAATTCAAAATCTGCTACTTATGGCTGAACACCTTGGCATCGGTGCATGCTGGTGTACCTACACATCGTACAGCAGCGTGCGGCGGGAAAGGGAAATCCGCAAGCTTCTGCATATACCGACTCACATGCTAATCTGCGGCGCTGTGCCATTAGGATGGCCAGGACAGATTATGTGTGTAATCCCTCGGGATGAAAACAGCCAGATTTATTCGATTGACCAGTTTAGCGAGGGGGATGAGGGTATATGTTGAATTTGAAAAAAGTTGCGGCAGAAATCATCCAACGATTCAAGACGAAATATCTCACTCAGGAGGGGATGATTGCACGATCCTATCCATGCACCACGGAGAATATCTACGCCGATTTTGATGATGTCCTGCCGTTCTTTCTGTATTTCGGCGAAGACGAATTCGTCAGAAAGCAGATCGAGCTTTCGACCTCGGCAACGTTCAACCACCTGACTGTTTTCAATGACAAGGTCGTCTCATGGCGGAACGACGAATATCTCGGTGCGCTTTGCTGCTATTATCGGAAACATCACGATCCTGAAATCAGGAAGATCATCGAGGGATGTTTCACGAGCATTGAAAAATATTTGATGCAGGACGGGCACGTTTTCATGTTTTATGATTTGCGACGAAACCGCCTCCCGAAGCTGTATTCTATGTGGACCGGCGGGTTGCTCGAGGTATTTCTTGAAAACAGCGACTTGTTTTCAGAATGGAAATCAAAAGGGCTGCGTGCTATTGATCTGTGGCTTGAAAACTATTCGTTTCAGAAATACAGCATCTTCGTGTTCAAGTCGCACGCCTACAGCCGCCTATTCAACCTAATCAATTGCAACTTTCATTTTCATAACCTAAATTTTCATCGAATAGTGAATTCGCAGTTTTACTATATACGGCGGACAAAGTTGCGAAACACGCTCATAGAAGCGATTGTTTATTATCTCCTACAACTCCCTACTGGTTCTTATTTCCAATTCATGAAAGCGAACACTAACTTTATTTTCGCTTTAATCGGTGCTTACAGATTGACCGGAGAAGAACGCTACCGAAAAGCGATTGAAAAGTGGATCAATACAGTGCGGGAAAAATTGTTCAGGGATGGAATGATTTATGGCATCTGGTATCCCAACGGTAATGCCACAGACCCTACGTTGACAGAAAGCTTTGCTATGATCGATGTTCTTTGCGACACCTACAGTTTTGTTTCAAAAAAACCGGAATTCCTGGATTTTGCAAAAGAAATAGCAGATACATGGCTTTTGCAGCAGTGGCCGAACGGTATGTTTCCATTCGTGCCGGGCGGAGTACACGACCATCTCGACAATCAAACCGACTTTTCTGTTGCTCTGTGCAGGCTTTCAGAATTGACAGGCGAAGAAATATATCGTGAAGTCGGCAGACGTTGTTTTTTTTCCACATTGAAATATCATCAAACCGAAGAAGGTTATGTCACCTCCGTGACAAAAGATGGTAAAGTCCTGCCTGGAACGGTAGTGGATCCAAAATACAATGGGTTGCTGCTGAAAGGGATTATCAACTGGATAGAAGAAGGAAAGGGGGCGAAAATATATGAGACGCCAGACCTCCACGACCTGCTGAAAGACCGTTGATGAATTCTGCAAACCTTTGTGATAGAAAAAATGAATAATCTAAGATAAGAAAATAAAATAGCAAGTAAGGTGGATAAAGATGAATAATCCAAAAATAAGCGTAATAATGTCCGTGTACAACGGTGAGAAATACCTTAGAGAAGCCATAGAGAGTATTCTCAACCAAACCTTCACCGACTTTGAGTTCATCATTGTTAATGATGGTTCAACAGATAATTCGCTTGAAATAATTCGAAGTTATAACGATGAAAGAATAAAAATAATAAACAATGAGAAGAACATCGGATTGACAAAGTCTTTAAATAAAGCATTGAAACTTGCAAGAGGGGAATATATCGCAAGACAGGATGCAGATGATATTTCTTTGCCGAACAGGTTTGAGGAGCAGTTGAGGTATCTTGAGGGGCATCTGGAGGTGGTGTTGCTTGGTACCAGTGTTTATTTAATAGATGAAAATGAAAAAATCGTTGGAAAAAGAATTGTATTAACAAAACCAAGTATAAAAGATCTCTTTAAAGAGAACCATTTTAATCATGGTTCAGTAATGTTCAAAAAAGAGATTGTTAACCAATTAGGAGGATATAATGAATTAATCAGGTATTCGCAGGATTATGAACTCTGGTTAAGAATTGCGAAGTCTTACGAGGTAAGGAACCTGACACAATTGTTATATAAATCGAGGTTTCATGATGCGAATATCAGACTTACGAACCTGGAAGAATCAACGCTGTATCATTTACTCGTTCTAAGATCAATTAGAGGCGAATTGGATGATAAAATATTAAAAACCGTAAACGATGATGGTATAAAAAGTCTACACTCTCATTTAAACAAAGAGGAACGAGTATATTTTTATAAAGCGATAACACAAATGCATATACGCAACCATAATATGAAATTGGCAAGAAATGGATATATAAAGATATTCGTTTTAAATCCCTTTGACATCACAAATGATATAAATATTGTTCGCTCGTATTTTGGAACGAGTGTGATGGCTAAGACCTCCAAAATCTATGAAACATATATAAACTTCTTAAAGCGTCTTAAAAACTGCAGCCTAAGATAGATCGGACTACTCATAGGTCTCAATCACGTGTGCATCAACATCCCCACACTTCCGATCCACCATTATCGTAAATCTCATTTCTTCCTATGAGTATATCTTCACAAGCCATTACTTTTTCCTCCTTAAACGATCGTTTTCCAAGTAGTAAGTTCACCATTTGAATATATCTTTACAACTGAGGTATCTAAGCCCAACTTAGAAATATCTTCCTCGTTGTATGGGACATCTTTGGAATATTTATACGGATATCTCAATTTGATTATGTTATACAGTATATAAACTTCCTCAAAATCATATAGTTCTGCTACACTTTCATATTTATCATATCCCAAGTGCTGAGGTAATCTAATTTGCTTTAAACCTATAGGGTGACCAAGATATAACATATGAGTAAACCTACGAAGTTTGTTGGATTTACAACTTGCTACTTTGACATCATTATCAAAATGATTAGCAAACCAAATGAATCTGCTAACTTCCATCTCAGTTACTTGAGTATTAGCTCCAGCGGCTTGTGGTGCTGGGTAAACATTCAATATAGTGAGAGAACTCATGATCACAATGAAAACCAAAAATAAACTACCAAGCTTTTTCCATTGTCCCTGTGCGGGAATATGTCTTTCGATCAAATTGTAGAACAAAAGACCAGTCAAAATAGTGGATACTAATATAAGCAGCCTAATATTCCTGATTGAATTGAATTCCACTGCATATGCAAATATCTCAAAAAGAACTATTAGAAAAGAAACAAGAAATACCATAACATAGACCCATTCTACATAAGAAGAGGGAGTCCTATCTTTTCGGGACAATACGTTCTTTAACCAGTAGATGATACAGACGAGGCATAAAAGCAAAAGCATAAAGATGGCTCCGTAGTTATTGACAAAAACTTTAAAGAACTCGTAAATAGTTGGTCCTGTTTCTATTAGTTTTTCTAGATAAAATCCTGCGACAGTTTCCGTTGGTTCACCGCCTTGTACTAACCAGTTGGTAACCTCTCGAAAACTGTGTACTATGCTAGCGTGTGAAATATACCAGAAGAAGAAAAGAACTATAGCGATAGTTATAAGATTTATATTTTTACCTGTACTCTTTCGCTCTTCTTGTATTTTTTCCTTTATGTAAGGCGGTATAATAGCATAAAAATGGTTGAATAAGCTAAATGCAAGTAATATCGCTATCATATAAAGTGCAGTTATAGGATGAAAATAAGTTATAGCGAACAGAACAATAATTGTACAGATTGCGAATGCAACGCTTTTTGTATTAGCCCTTCTACTTTTGTGATGTAGATACAGAATTAAAGGAATTAATACTAGAGACTGAACGGCAGGAAAAATCAGAACTGTAAACGACATATAAAACAAAGGAGTTGCCAACATTGTTATTAATGCCTGATGGTGACGATTTTTAGAAATCGCAGACCCTAATAAGTAAAACCCGCCAACATATATCAGATAAAATACTGTTGATAGTAAGGGAGGTAACTTTCCTAATGGTATATTTGTTACGTATACAAAACAAGTCCCAATGATATGAATTATTGGATAGTGATTGTAGCCAGCTATATGACCTGTAACAATAACCGTTTTTGTAAATCCTAAATGCGAGAGCAGATCTCCACGCCCTATTGTATAATAATCCCTAAAAATTGGTAAAAGAAGAATAATAACCGTCGTAAAAACAACCACAAATAGGCCAATGTACCAGAAGTTACTTTCTTTCTCAGAGAAAATGTATTTAGTTTGAATGAGCAGTCCTAAAAAAATAGATGATATAATAAAAAACCAAAAATACCATGGATATGCATCGTAAATTGATACTTCATAACCACTTGCTGGTGGGGTTTTCGCTATTATCGCTAAGGCCAGTGTAATAAAAGTAAAAGCGATAATTGAGATGATTTTTAGTGCTATAATATCATTACCTAACTGTGAAAATTCATTCTTCGTTAACTCACGCCATCCCGCTATGCTTATAGATGCCAACGGAGCGAATGAATCTTCTGTAGCGATAAGCCGCCTCCTATACATCGCTACTAGTGACACTGAAAGTGTAAACAAGAATATGAGGAATATAACCGGATATTGTTTTATCCCCCATGGTGTATAGTTTAATGCAAGCCCCATCAAGGGTGTAACTGCTATGCTGAGCCCCAGACACAATGCCAACCGCTCAATAATACCCAGATCTTTTTTCCCTGGAAATAAAGCACAAATTAGCACGTAGCCGGGAAAGAACAGGATAAAAGGTATCCCAAGTATGATGCGTACCGGCGAGTCTGGGAAGAACGCTATCGCGACAACAAGTAACGCCGAGAGAAGGTTTATTACGATTAAGTCTCTTTCGGTTTTAAAACTTAGGGCTTGCATTGTCCTAGATTGCCTAATATCTCCCGATACCTTTCCACAGCAGCTTCATATGTGTACTCCCGTTCCACCATCGCCCTTGCGTTCTCCACAATTCGCGCCAGATCTGGATGCTTCAGTGCCCGCACTACATTTTCTGCTATACACTCCGGCGAATTATTCTTCATGATAAATCCGGTCTCTCCATCCTTTATCACATCTGGTATCGCTCCAACAGGAGTAGCTAAAACGGGCGTTCCGCATGCCATTGCCTCCAACATAACATTTGGTAGCCCTTCAGTGTAAGAAGGTAAAACATCTAATTTCAACTCGTTCAAATAGTCTGGAAGCTCATCGTGTGGAATCCATCCTGTAAGTTTTATTTTATTACTTAAACTCTCCTTCTCCAAATATCTTTCAATTTTATCTCGCAGCTGTCCATCACCCCCTATTAAAAATACTAAATCATCTCCTTCATTTATTATTTGTGGAATTGCTTTGACAAAATTCAGCGTGCCTTTTTCTTCACTTAAACGCCCTATGTAGCCAACTAAATCAGCTCTATCATAAAATTTCTTTTTTATTTTGAACTTATCAAAATCTATAAAATGCTTGTGAGCGATATAAATTTTGTTTCTATATTTTTCTAAATTCAATTCTTTTATAAGATTTTCTGAGTAAACGATAATCCTTTTTGAGAGAATGCAATTGATCTTTGATAAAATTTTCACTGGTTTAAAAAAGCTATCATTTACAGATTTAAGAATCTGTACAGAAGAACCTGCAAAAGCTAATACAACTTTTTTCCTCAATAATTTCACAGTTAGCATCGGCAATAATAAAGAATCTCCACCTATATAGAATATCCATAAATCTATATTTCGTGTTATTTTTGCTAATGTGTATGAGATTCTTAATTGTGTATAGAAATAGTTTAAAACCCTTGTAAACACATTCATTCCCTCTCTATGCTTTAAGCAGTAGGTATGAATCTTCTCACTTTCTTTGAAGAAATGATATCCGGCTTTTCCTGTGACAAGATAAATATTGTTCGAGAGGGGATGCAGTACATCTACGAAATTCGATAGTAGAAGATTTCCTACCCCTGTCGTTGTAAAATTGAGTATGCCGATATTTGTTTTTTTCATGCTCATCGTTTTATTCAACTTCAAATAAGCCTCTTCAAAGTTTAGCGGGTGCACTCTTCATACACCTTCTCCACCCTCTTCACAACCTTCTCCCAACCAAACTCTTCTCTCACCAACCTCCTACCTTCTTCTCCAAATCTCCTTCTTAATTCTTCATCACTCACAACCTTAAAGATTGCATCCCGCAACTGGTCTTTATCATATTCCACCACATATCCAACTTTATCAACAAAATCCGCGATGCCACACCTATCAGTAACAATTACAGGTGCGCCGCAAGCCCAAGCTTCGAGCACTGTAATTCCAAATATCTCATAAACCGAAGGTAAAACATGAACATCTGCATCGACATAAGCCTCTAACTTATTCCTTTCATAAAGTGGACCCGTAAATAAAATCATATCACCGATCTTCAAATCCTCTATTTGCTTCTTTAACGTCAATAAAAATCCATCATTTGGCCCAGCGATTACAAGTTTAACACCATCTAGTTCTTTTACCAAATCTGCAAATGCCTTCACAAGTAGATCAATGCCTTTAATCTTGTGTATCCTACCCAAATATAAAATCATCTTTTCATTATCTCCTATCCCATATTTTTTCCTAAAATCCCCTCTCTTCGGCAGGTTATCATATTCAGATAGATCAATTCCATTTGGCAGAATTTCAATTTTATCCTCACCCACGCCCATCTTCTTGTATTGCTCTACTTCTGTCTTAGTTAATGCAATCACTTTCGATGCATCACTTAATATACTATACCCAAAAAATATATCAAAAATTTTCTTTAGCCGTTGTTTTCGAAAGAGAGGTAATACAGAGCCATGAGCCTGGAGAATATAAGGGATGTTGTATTTTTTAGCGTAATGGTGAGCTACTACATTCTGATAAGACCGAAAATTATGCATGTGAATGACATCAAAATCCATTATCTCTTTTTTTAACTGCCCTTTCATTTTTGGAGAAATTAGCATAAGACCTATGTTTGCGATGCAATGAAAGGGAACTACACGAACACCGCTCAATGATTTGATATATTCTTCATCGAGTTCAAAGTCTGTGGTGTACATAGTAACTTCGTGTCCTCTTTCAACGAGATGTTTTGAGAGATTATATGCTGCATTAATAGAGCCCCCACCATGTAATGGGGAAAAATAATGAATTACCTGCAAAATTCTCATTTTAACATCCCCTCTCCTGCTGTTTTACGCATATTCCAATTCAAATATGATTTGATAATTCCACTGACATTTCTTGCAAATTCTTTTGCTTCTTCTCTGTTTCGAAGTAATAAGACAACTTTTAGTCCCTCTCTTAAAAAGCTTGGATTGATCATATAATACTTGCCAAACTGTTTTTTTAGTGTGAATTCTTTGAATGCCTTATATTTGAATGTACGTAGATTACCATCGGTACAATCTTTAGTTAAATTTACATTTATATCGAAATCCCATCCTTTTAACGAAGCCATATCTGTTTGTATTAATCCTTTTTTTATCGCTTCTGTATATAGTTCCGTACCTGGAAGTGGTGTTGTTATCGAAAAACCATAAAAATCTAAATCAAGTTCTTTCGCAAAATTAATAGTATCCATTATCGTTTCTTTAGTTTCCCCCAGCATTCCTATCATAAAATACCCAGCAGCTTTGATTTTAATTTCTTTTGTCCATTTAACCACGCTTTTCGCTTGGTCAATCGTTATATTTTTTTTCATTAAATCAAGTATTGATTGATTCCCTGATTCTATACCATATGCAATACCTATACACCCAGCATCATGCATAGCTTTTAGCATATCCTTTTGCATCAGATTTGCTCGCCCATTACAATACCAAATAACGTCCAAACCACTCTTTCTTAGTAAACTCGCAAATTCAAAAACCCGTTTCTTATCGAGGACAAAAAGATCATCAACAAAGAAGAAACCATTTACGTTATACTTATCGTTTAATAAGTCCATCTCTGCTATAATAGTCTCTGCACTCCGTCCTCTCCACTTATAGCCCCACATATCTTTAAAACAAAAAGTGCAATTATATGGACAGCCTCTACTTGAAGTTAAGTTAGTGCTCTGGATTTTGTCAAAACCATCTATTTCAAACCCAAAACTTTCAAAATGATTTCTAATGTATTTGCTCATATCTAAAAGATACCTTGCCGGAAATGGTATTGTATCTATATTATCAATCTGTCTTGCTGGCTCATTAATAACGATTTGTTCCCCTTTTTTATATGCAATTCCTCTAATTTTGGTGATATCTGATCCATGCTCAATAGCATGGATTAAAGCCGGTGTTGTATTTTCACCTTCCCCTATAACGATAAAATCAGCTTTGGATTGCTCTAATAATTGTTGTGGAAGTGTTGTTGCTAAAGGACCGCCTAAAATTACTTTTCTATCCGGAAATCCATCTTTGGCAATGTCAATTATCCTTAGAATTTTTTGGTACTCCGTGATCATACCAGTAATGCCAACTAGATCAACATCTTCTTTTAAATTAGCTCTTAAGTCATCATCGTTCAACTTTTTTTCATTCATGTCGATTATTTTAATGGTGTGACCTTCTTTTTCTAAAACGGCTGCGATATATGCCAAACCCAATGGTACCCATATATTTGGACTCCATGCACGTAGTCGTGGATTAATCAATACTATTTTCATTTAAAACACCTTATGTTTCTTTAACCATTATTTTTTGCAGAGGTTACTATTCGCGATGTTGCACCTCATGAATAAGTATTTCCTTCAATCTCTGTGCTATTCCATTCCAATCATGGTTTTTTTTAACATACATCAGTCCTTTCTCCCCCATAGCTCTCATTTTCTCATCATCATTTAGAAGCTTTACTGTATTCTCTGCAAACTCATCTATGTTTGAATATATCACACCATAATCTCCGCTTGGCATTATCGCTTTCATTCCTGGCAGTGGCGTTGCCAAGACTGGCTTTGCACATGCTAAATATTGCAGTATTTTCCCAGGCATGATGTCTCTTGTTGTATCGTTAATTCGGAATGGATTAATACAAATATCTGCAAGGTTTATATACTGCGGCATCGTTTCATATGGCTG
>Ga0114922_10004587_pt1 | contig 12810 bp, 9 predicted proteins | sample AartaG_FD_100975 | JGI IMG/M metagenome (GOLD analysis project Ga0114922, IMG submission 100975) | Deep subsurface microbial communities from Aarhus Bay to uncover new lineages of life (NeLLi) - Aarhus_00045 metaG | ecosystem: Environmental > Aquatic > Marine > Oceanic > Sediment | place: Aarhus... | reverse complement strand
TGCCGGAGTAGACCACGGGCGGGTAGCCTCCGTCGTTGAGGCTCTGGTGCAGGTGGACGTGACACAGCGCCACCTAGTCCCAGATGGGGTCGGCCAAGGCAGACTTGAGCACGACCGCGTCTCGCCCGATCATCACGCTCCGCTCGGAGCCGTAGGTCGCTTCGGAGACACTCAGGTGGGCGGTAAGCAGGGCGGGTATTTCCGGATCGAGTTTCTTGGCCAGCGCCAGGATGTTGTTGGTGACGATGCTCTGAATAGCCTGGTCCAACTGCTCGATGGAGAGGCCCCGGTAGTCTTCGTGGGCCAGGAGCCGCTGGCGGACGGGGTAGGGGACGGTGGCGACCTGCACGGGGCCGCGCTTGGTCTCAATAGTGTGCACCTCCTCGACTCGTCCCAAGATGACGTTGGGTACGTCCAGTGTGCGGAAGATATCCACGCTGGAGGCCCGCTGGACCATCGTTGGCAAGTCGTGATTGCCCACCAGTAGGACGATGGGTACCCCGGCGTCGGCCAATCGTTTGACGCGGCGGGCGAAGGCCCGCTGGTAGGTGGGGTTGGGGTTGCGGCTCTTGAAGGCGTCCCCGGCAAAGACCACCAGGTCCACCTCGTGCTCCAGGCCATAGTCAATCAGGTCGTCGAAGCGGTGCAAAAAGTCCAGCACCCGCCCGTTGACGCCGGTGGCAGGATCCAACTGGCCGTAGTTTTCCATGCCGATGTGCAGATCGGCAAAGTGTAACAGGCGAATCTTGTCCATTGTTGCCTTTCTGGTGTGTGTAACCCGGACGCACAGGCCTCATGACGGGAAGGTGTTTCCCCCAGGACGATTGTGGGCCGATTATAACCTAACGAGGTCGCTTGCACAAGCAAACAAGATCCTCCCGCAGGGTCGAAGGTCTGCGGGAAGGTGATTCGCTGAAAGTGGGATTGTATCTGTCTTCTATTGCTAATTTGCGCTTGCTCCGCTGATGGTCGGAGAATCCGACCAGAAGGGCAACTTCCTACAACACCCACTCACTTCAGTGGCCGCTTCTGCGGCATGCCCGGCCGGCGGGGGTATTCTTCCGGCGTAGCGGCTACTTTATCCATCACCACCAGGTAGCGTGTCTCGGCCAGTCCGCGCAGTTCCACCGGCATCAGTTGCTGCACCCGTCCCCCTAACGTAACGATGGCCGTCTCAGCTCTGTGTACCTCGGCGGCAGCTCCCTCCCCCTTCTGCGTCAGCATCGCGCCCCCCACCCGCACCAACGGCAACAGATACTCTGCCAGTGTCGCCATCTCTGCCACGGCGCGGGCCAGCGCCCAATCGTACTGCTCGCGGTGAGCTGGGTCGCGTCCCAGTTCCTCCGCCCGTCCGTGAATCACCTTGACATCCTTCAGCCCCAGCAGGCGCACTACGTGCTCCAGGAAGGTCACCTTCTTGCCCGTCGCTTCCAGTAGCGTTAGTCGCATCTCTGGACAGATGATCTTGAGCGGCAACCCTGGAAAGCCTGCTCCTGTGCCCACGTCAATCACTCGCGCCCCGCAAGCCAGTTCCGCTCGGGGCAGCGCCATGAGGCAGGAAAGAGAGTCGAGGAAATGGCGTACCAGCACCCCTTCCCGGTCAGTGATGGCGGTCAGGTTGAAACGCTGGTTCCAGTCCACCAGTTCCCGGTAACAGGCCTCGAAGGCGGTCAGGTGGTGGTCGGTGAGCGTGATACCCAGTTCTCGGGCGCCTGCAATCAGTGGTTCCATACGTCGCTTATCTCACCCAGTTGAGGTTGCTGCCATGTTTGCGGAGTGAACCGGACAGTTAGCTTATTCAGAAACCAGGGCGCAACGAAAGCCCCAGTAGAAGAGCGTGTCATCAGGAGCGGCCCAGTGGCGATAGGCGCTGCGCACGGCGGGCGGCACGTAGAAAAATGAGCCTCCACGCAGCCCCCGGTACCAACCATACGACGGCCCTGTGGGATTCTGGGGAGGCGAGCTGCCATAGTAACTACTGCTATACCAATCCGCCACCCACTCACACGCGTTGCCGGCCATATCCAGCGCGCCGCACCAACTGGCCCCGCTCGGGTAACTTCCCACCGGTGCGATGCTGGCGTAGCCGTCGTCAACCATCTCGTCAGCCCAGTCAGCCCATTCAGACCCGCAATTGACATCGCAGTAGTTCAGCCGCGTCCCGTCGAACTCGTCGCCCCAGGGGAACCGCCTCCCCTCCGGCCCGCGCGCGGCGTATTCCCACTCCGCCTCTGTCGGCAGCCGCGCCCCTGCCCATGCCCACGCACAGTAGTCCGTCGCCTGGCGCCAACTGACGTCTATAACCGGATAGTCAGCGTAGGCGCTGTCACCGTAGTATGAGTCCCGGTCTTCTGGGTCGCTCTCTGCCGGTAGATCGCAAGCCCCCGCCCCTACGCACCGCCGGTACTGGATGTTGGTCACCTCGGTACGGTCGATCCAGAAACCGTCCAGCGCCACGGTATGGACTGGCTGCTCGTCTTCGAACTCCTCCCGTTCGCAGTCGTCATAGTACTCGCTACATAGTTGCAGCGCATAGTCCACCTCGTCATCGTCGCTGCCCATCTCAAACTCCCCGGTCGGGACGTAGACCATCACCATCCCATCGGTAGGGCGGGACCAGGTGTCGCCCAGGCTGGCGCTGGCGGGCGGAGCGGCAGGAGTCGGCGTTGCGGTCGGAGTCGGTGTCCAGGTAGGTGTCTGTGTGAGGCTGGGTACTGGCGTTGAAGTTGCATCTGTGGTAGATGGTAACAGCGTGGTGTCCGCAGCGATGGGCATTGCTGGCCCCAATTGCAGCAATCCATTATTGATCGCCCGCCAGACAACTGCAATGGCGATGAACACAAGCACCGCCCCAACTGCTCCAAGGCCGATCATCAAGCCTGTCCGTTTTCCGGTCGCCTTATGATGCCTGGGCACCTCCTCGTGTTCTTCGTGCCTGGTCACGTCAGGTGCGCTCGTCTCGGCAGGGGCTTGTATAGGCTGTTCGCGGGGTGTCGCAGCAGGTTCAGCAGGTGCGTCGGCAGGGGGTTGTGCAGGTTGTTCGGGGGGTATCGTGGTAGGTTCAGCACCTGGCTTTGGAGACAATGCATTTGTACTGGCGAGCAGGCGCTCCAGCCCCCGCTTCGCCGCCGCGTTGTTGGGGTTGATCGCCAAGACGTTATCCAAGCAGATATGACGATCCTCATCCGTATCCACCGCGCCGCTCAGCCACAACCAGGCCATCTCGTTGCGTTCATCCTGCTCCACAACTTGCATCAGCAGGTGGCGCGCTTCCGCCTTCCGCCCGGCCTTGAGGGCGGCAATCCCTTGCCTCAAGAGGTCATCAGTTGTCATTGTTTACCACTTTAGAACTTTCGTGCGCTGCGGACGGTGCGTTTGTGGTGATTGCGTTGCCAGAGACACTTGTGAAAAGGCGGCCCAATCAGAACATACTCAAGTGAGTAGCCGCTTTGGGTGCATACTGCTTTACTTGTGTCACAATTCCATACTGACTGCACAGCTTGCTAAATACCTTTGCCAACCTATCGGCGTTATTCGCCGCACAATGGTATTGATTTCCAAACCTTCTCTCGTATTTCTCTCTCATTCCCGGAAACAATTCGTCCAACTGGTCGTAGTAATATGCACGCTGCCTGTCCCGCAGGCTCATACCAAACCAGGGGATGATGTACGTCGCCCCATACTCGTGTGCTTTTCTTACAATATCAGTGATATTCTCCTCACTGTCCTCGATAAACGGCAAAATGGGCATCATCGCAATCCCCGTATAAATCCCGTGAGCCGACAAGACTTGCATCGCCTTGAGACGGTCGGACACCAGAGGTGCGCCCGGTTCCAGCTTTTTCGCCAGTTGGTCATCTGTGGTTGTGATGGAGAAACATACGGACGCATGCACCCTGTTGATCACACACAAGGTGTCCAGGTCCTTGAGGATCAAATCACTCTTCGTGTTGATGTGGACGGGAAAACCAAACTGGGCAATGACCTCCAGGGCTTGCCCCGTCAGGCGGTATCTTCCTTCTGTGGGCGTATATGGATCGTGCATCGAGCCTGTCCCAATGATGCCCTTGACGCGCTTGCTGGCAAGCTCTTTCCTCAATAACTCGATGGCGTTCACTTTGACCAAAACGTCGCGAAAATCTTCAACCTGATAGCATTCGCTGCGGGAATCGCAGTAGATGCACTGATGCTCGCATCCCCGATACAGGTTCATGTTATACTTGAGCCCAAACCAAGGATCGAGGCCTTTGACTTGGGACAGTAGTACTCTGGCTTGTATCTCTTTAATCATCTGGCGAAGCTGCGCTCAGACCGATAAATAGAAGGCGCGGATTCCGTGCCATGAATTGTGTTCGCGTACCAGGCCGCAGGTGGCGCGCTATGGAAGGCGCGGCTACATCTTATTCCTAAATGTCCGGCCCTTCCATGCCCAACAGGCCCAGCATGAGAAAGATCTCACCCCGATGATGAATCTCGTGTTCCAGCACGTGCCAGACGATCCAGCGCAGAGGGATTTCCTTGCCCCAGGGTACAGCAACGAGTCGATCCAAGTCGGCGGCGTCCACCGTCGCCAGGTAGGCCTCGGTGCGGGCGTGGACCTCTGCTAGCAGGGCCTTGACCGATTTGACGGTCGGGTAGTCCTCGGCGGTGTAATCGGCCGGCCACTCGTCCAGTTCGCGGGTGACCGCAAAACGAAACCAGCCCTCCTCCGCGCTGGCGATGTGGCGGGCAACGGTGCCCAGCGACCACAGCCCCTGGCGCGGCACGAATTCGAGTTGTGCATCAGTCAGCTTGTTCAGGGCCTGGAGGAGACCGTCTCGTACCTCGGCCCAATGTCCGAACAGTTCTTTAGCGTTCATTTCTACTTCCTTATAAAGCCCGTCATCAGACCTGAATGGGTTCCCTGAAACTCTCAATGTACTCCAAGGACTGATGCCGGAAATAGGTGTTGTACAGCTCCGCGTAATGGCCGCCTTGAGCCATCAGTTCGACGTGCGTACCCTCTCCGATGATCCGGCCATGCTCCATGACGATAATCCGGTCGGCGTGCTTGACGGTGGACAAGCGATGGGCGATGACGATAGCCGTCCGGTCGCGCATGATGGTCTCCAACCCCTCCTGAATCTGCATCTCGGTAAAGGGGTCCACGCTGGCCGTTGCCTCGTCCAGGATAAAGATGACCGGGTCTTTGAGCAGCACGCGTGCCAGGGCGACCAGTTGCCGCTGCCCCATGGAGAGATTGGCCCCCCGTTCCCCCACGTCGGTGTCCAGGCCGTCGGGCAGATCGGCCAGCCAGTCGCCGTCGCTGATCTGCATAGCTGTCTGGCGTACCTGCTCATCGGTCGCTTCCGGCCGTCCATAGCGCACGTTGTCCCTCACGGAGCCGGAAAAGAGGAACGGCTCCTGTGGAACCAAGCCAATATGCTGGCGGTACTGGCTCAAGTTCAGACGGCGGATGTCCCGGCCGTCAATCAGCAGTTGCCCCTCCTGGAACTCGTAAAAGCGAGCGATCAGCCGAGCTATGCTACTCTTGCCCGCGCCCGTGTGGCCCACCAGTGCCACCGTCTCTTGGGGATGGATTTCGAATGTGAAGTCGGGCAGCACGATCTCCTCGCCGGTGTACGTGAAGGTAAAGTTGCGAAATTCTATCCGACCCTCTAGCAGTTTCACCGGTTCGGACGCCATCTGAACCACCTTGGGCTCGGCGTCAATCAACGCAAACACCCGCTCAGAGGCAGAGAGCCCGTCCTGGAACTGGCTCCAGAAGGAGGCAATGCTCATCAGCGGCCACCAGAAGAATCCCACCGCCTGCATGAACAAGTACCAAGTGCCGACGCTCACCGTCCCACCCTGGGTCGCCAATCCACCGGCGTAGACCAGCGCCGCCACGCCCAGGCCGGAGGCGAGGCGCATGACGGGGAAGATCGTGTTGAGCGTCATGCCGCGCCGCAGCCCGATCTGATAGGCCTGCTTATTGTTGGCGTCAAAGGTGTCATAGATGGCGCGTTCCTGCCGGAAGCTCTTGGCCACCACGATGCCGCTGATTGACTCTTGAATCTGGGCGTTGATCTTGGCCGTCACCCGGCGGGCGCGCTGGGTGACCTTGCGGGCGACACGCCGGAAGCTGAGTGCGATGGCGACCGCGATCGGCGACATGCCCACCAGCAACACTGTCAGCCAGAAGTTGATGGTGAGTAGCCATACGGAGAGGATGACGACCAACAACACCTGGCTGAGCAAGTCCATAACCAGGGTAACGACTGCGGAAAAGTCCTGCGTGTCCGACGTGACGCGACTGACGATCTTGCCGGAGGGATGCTCGTCGTAAAAAGAGAGGTCGTGTTTGACCGTGGCGTCAAAGACATCCTCCCGCAGCTTGAGGACCACGTCCCCCACCGCCCGGGCGGAGAACAGTTGCCGCACATAGTTAAAGACCCAGGCAGCAACGCCCAACAAAAGCACGCCTCCCGCCATCAGCAGCATGACGCCAACCGACGGGTTTTCCTCCACCATGTCAATGGTTTTGGAGATGAGGATCGGCCCGCCGGTTCCGGCCGCCGAGTTCAGCGTGATCATGAGGGCCACCAGGATCATCTGCCGGGTATGTGGTCGAAAATAGCCAATGATCCGCCTCACTAGCTCCCTGTCACTGTAATTGCGGTCGTAGGCCTCGGTGTCGAGGCCGTCGAGGATGAAACCCATACTCTTGTTCCCTTCGTGTTACTTTACGAGCTCCAATGCGGCGGCGATATCCTCCGCAATCATTCTCCTCTTGCTTTTCTCGATGAAAAAGCTGGGGCCTGCCTGCAGGTAGGATGGGAAAGCCCTCTTCCCTCGGAAAAAGTACTCCGCCCCCCGAATCCTGTACGTGGAGCCGGCGGGAATCACTCTCCCCTCACCAGCCCGCTTTGAGATGTAGTTGACGGCCTTGATCGCCACGTCACCCATCAGCATAAGCCCCTTTACATCTGGGAAGAGAGCAAGTTCCTTTTCCAGTATGAGGGAGCACTCTTTGATGATACCTGCCTTTATGCCATATCCCGTCTTCCCGCATTTCACGGCTGTGGTGAGGTAGACGCCCAGATCGAGTATGTCCTGGATAGACGAGATGTCTGCACCAGCTTCGTTGAACGCTTGGACAGTGGTTTGCTGAAACAAGGAATCTCCTCCCGCGTAGTAGTAGTCGCCGGGATTCGCCGGTGCAGCTTCCGAGATCATCACGATAGAAATGTCCTCCGGATTCACTTCCACATCCGGGACAATGTAACACTCGTGCTTTACGTCGGCACACGGGAACTCCTCGCATCCCACACATTTGCTCACTTGCATTTCGAACCTCCTTTCTTTCCGAAACACTGCTTGTCGCTCAACTCAGTCGTACCTTGCGAAAATGCGGCGATAGTCCTCACTCCGTGCCATCAACTCCTCGTGCGTCCCCTGATCCACCAGCTTGCCCCGGCGCAAGACCAGGATGCGGTCGGCCCAGCGGATCTGGCTGAGCCGGTGGGTGATGATGAAGGTGGTGCGCTCACTGCTGATGCGCCGCATGGCGCGCTGGATCTGATCTTCGGTGGCGCTGTCTATGGCGCTGGTAGAGTCATCCAGGATCAGGATGTGTGGGTCGGTGAGAAAGGCACGGGCGATAGCAACGCGCTGCCGCTGTCCGCCAGAGAGGGTCACGCCGCGCTCGCCCACTTCGGTATCGTAACCACCGCTGAAGCTGGTGATAAACTCGTGTGCCTGCGCTTCGCGGGCCGCCTGCTCGATCTCCTCCTGGCTGGCATCATCGCAGCCGAAGGCGACGTTTTCGGCCAGGGTGCGGGAAAAGAGAAAGACATCCTGCTCGATGGTTGAGATTTGCGAGCGGAGCGACTCCATGCTCCAGTCGCGCGCGTCTACGTTGTCCACCAGCACCCGCCCGCTATCGGCGTCGAAGATGCGATTGATGAGCCGGGTGAGGGTGGTCTTGCCGGCGCCGGTCTGTCCCACGATGGCGATCGTCTCTCCCGGCCAGGCGGTAAAGCTGATGTCTTGGAGCACCGGCTTGCCATCGTAGCCAAAACTGACGTTCTCGAAGGTCACTTCTCCCCGGATTGGTTTGGCGGCGCCGGCCTCGTTCTCGTCCAGCTCTGTTTCCGTGTTGATCAGCTCCAGAAGCCGCTCGGCGCTGGCGACGCCTAACTGCACCAGGTTGAAGGAAAAGATAGAGATGAAGGTGGGAAAACGAAGCGTGCCCATCAGCCCCATAAAGGTGACCACCTGCCCCAAGCTGATGCTGCCCGCCCGCCAAAGCAGCAGTCCGTGCAGAAAACTGGCGGCCCTGGCCAGGATGAACATCAACATCGGCAGGTAGCGGGCCTGGATTTCCCCCTGCTGCACGAAGTAATCGCGGAACAGGCGGGCGTTGCGGGCAAATCTTTCCCACTCCTGTCGTTCCTGGGCATTGGCCTTGACGACCTCAATTCCGGCGACCGCCTCCGCCAGTCCAGCGTTCATCGTGCCAAATTGCTCTCGCTGGGCTATGCTGACTGGCTTGAGACGCCGGTTGTAATCGGCCACCGTGACGGCCAGCAGGACGAGAAAGATGGACGGGATGAGCAACAGCTTGAATTCGAGTTGGCCGATCAGGACGATGGGGACGGTAATAGCCATCAGCGAATCAATGATCAGCATCAGGCCGGGGCTGAACATCAGGTTGAGCATGCGCACATCGTTGGTGGCGCGGGCCATGACGTCGCCGATCCGCTGCTGGCCGTGAAAGGTCTGGCTCTTGCCCAGCAGGCTGACGTAAAGCTCGTCGCGGGCGTCCCGCTCGATACGTTGGGCCACAAATTCGATGGCGAAACTGCGTATCAGTCCCGTCACGCCCTGTCCGGCAGCCGATCCCATCACGCCCAGCGCCAGCATCAGCAACGCGGATGTCTGCCAGTCGAGCGTGGTGATCAGGTCGAATCCCTGGCCGATAAAGATCTGGCGGTAACTGAAAGCCAGGTTGTTCAGGACAGCCGCCAGGATCACGGCCAGCGGGAACAGGGGGTAGCGCATCAGGTGGGAGATGATCCAGCGCACCGGTCCGGAGCGGTTGTACTGATATTCGTTTTCCAGTCTGAATTCTCTCTTGGCCAATGAACTCTCCAGACTTGTCTTTTTGTCTCAAGAGTCAATTATACCCCATTCTATCCGAAATGCTATGTGACTGCCAGTGATAAAGTCCGCGTCGTTGCTCGGCCATCTTCCGGACGGTTTTGAACCACGAATGAGACGAAGCGACGACACGAAAATCGCGAAAAAACGCGAAAGCCACGAAAGACTTTCGCACTTTTCGTGCCCCTTCGCGTGTTTCGTGGTCCGGGCCCCGCTACTCTCCCAACTTGGCCAACAGCTCCGCCACGGTGGCTTCCAGGTTCCGCGCTCGTCCGCGGGCCTGGGCTGCCGCCACTACATCAGGCGACAGTTCGGCCTCCAGCTCGGCGACGAGAGGCGCGGCTCTGTCTCTGGCCCACTGCCAACTGGCCGGATGGTGCAGGACCAAGGCCAAAAGTTCCAAAGCCCGTTCCTTTTCCCCCTCCGCCGCCAGGAGCCTAGCTATCTCGACCAAGGTAAGTGGGGCAAAATCTGTCATCCGAGCCGTCGTAGCTATCTCTAAGGCCTGATGGAAGTGTTTCTTTGCCCCCGGAAAGTCTTCCAACCCACACGTAGCATCGCCCAGAACTCTGAGCGACCATGCTATTCCGTCGTGATCGCCAAGCTTCTTGGAAAGTGTAAGACTTTCCTGAGCAAGTTGGATTGCTTCTGCATATTCCCCCAGTACATTGGCAACTTCGCCCAAGTCTCCAAGGACACCTTCTTCCCCTGAGATTCCGATCTCCTTGTAAATCGCGAGGCTTTCCCGGAATAGTTTTTTGGCCTCCCCATATTCCCCCAATCCACAAGCATCAATGGCCAAGAGGCTGAGGGATCCGGCTATTCCATATTGGCCACCGATTTCCTCGTGAAGCGCACGGCTTTCCTGGTGTAGTTGTTTTGCCACGCCATATTTCCCTAACGCCCAGGTAGTATAGCCCAAATGGTCGAGGGAATCGGCTATTCCTCTTTGGTTGCCCAGTTCTCTGAAAATGGTGAGGCTTCCCTGGTGTAGTTGTTTTGCCGTCCTATATTCCCCCTGAACGATAGCAACCTGACCGAGGCTTCCAAGAGAAAGCGCGATTCCCCTTCGGTCGCCGATTTCTTTGAAAATGGCCAGCCCTTCCAGAAGTAGTGGTTTTCCATCCTCCCACGTCTCCCAAATAAGAGCATTGACTCCTAAATCGTACAGGGCATACGCCATTTCCCTTCGAGCGCCAAGATCGCGAAAAATCGCCAGGCTTGTTTGCAAAAGCTCATTGCTTTTCTCCACGAGACCGAGCCAACTGCAGAACCATCCCTGTTGCGATAGAACCTTTCCCAAAACAGTTCTGGATTCACGATCTACGATTCCTTCTTGTGCCCTTGCTCCTGTAAGCGCAGCGGCGCTCTCCTGCTCCTCTGCCAGCCTCCGCGCCGCTCTGGCGAAGGTTTCTTCTCCCTCCTGAAACCAGGCACGTATGTGGTAGAATTCAGCCATGCTGTCCAGAGAGCGGTCCATCTCTTCTACCCTACCCTGGGTCACCGCCCAATCCCAACCGGCCCGCACATTCTCAATCTCCGCACCAATTTCCGCCAGCGCCTGTTTCTGGTTCCTTCCTATCAGGTCTGCCTCTCTTCCCTGGAGAAATCCGGCATAGTGGGTACAGTGGCGGTCCCTGGCTGCCTTCTCCTCTGCTGGCGCTTCCCCAAGCCGCTCGGCCGCATACTGCCGCAGCAGTTCGTGCACCCCGTAACGTCCACCGGGGTCCCGCCACAGCAGCGACTTGTTCACCAGTGCCATCAACTCGCGCAACGAGGCGCCGGCCACCTCCTTGGCCACCTGCCGGGTAAAGCCACCGCGAAAGACGGACAGCCCCTGGAAGGCATCCCGCTCCCGCTCGGTGAGCAGGTTCCAGGAATAGTCAAAGACGGCGCGCATGCTGCGCTGCCGTTCGGGCACGTCGCGCAGGTCCGTTTCCAGGAAGTCGATGCTCTGGCCGATTTCCGTCGCGATCTCGGCCGGGGTGAGCATCTCCAGCCAGGCCGCCGCCAGCAGGATGCCCAGCGGCATGCCCCCCACCAGGCGGCAGATGCGGGATATGTACTTCAAGTCGTCCGCTTCCAGCTCGAAGCCCGGTCGGGCGCGTCGCGCGCTTTGCAGGAACAGCTTGACGGCGCTGTACTGGGCAGCATCCTCCGGCGTCTCCCAATCGGGAAAGTCCATCCCGGCCAGGTGGAAGAGGTGTTCGCCCTGTACGTTCAGCCTGGCCCGCGAGGTGGCCAGGATTTTCACTTCCGGGGCGGTTTTGAGGACGTCGGTCGAAGCCCACGCCATCCAGTAGGTGCTCATAGTTGTCCATAATGAGGAGCTTGCTTTTCTGACGTAGGTAATCAAGTAACTGCTGTCGAGGCTCGCCTTTTTCGTAGAAGGAAAAGCCAAGGGCCTCAGCCACGGTGGGCACGATGGCCTCAACCGACTGCAGCGGGGCCAGGGAGACAAAGAAAACGCCGTGCTCCAAGTTGTTTATTTGGGCTGCGCCCGCTTCCAGGGCCAGGCGCGTTTTCCCCATTCCCCCCGCGCCAAGAATCGTCGCCAGGCGCACGCCAAGGTCGGCCAGCAGCCGGGCCAGTTCGGTCAGTTCCGCCTCCCGCCCCACAAAGGGCGTGGGCTGGGCTGGGAGGTTGTGCCTCGGCACATCGGTGGGGGGAGTGGGCGTGGCGAAACGACCCTCGGCGGGAGCGAGGCGCGCTGGGGTGACGACCTCCCACCCCTTCAATACCGCCTCCAATTCGGCCCCCACCAGCCGCACGCTGGGGATGCGCTGGTGGCGGTCCTTTTCCAGCATGCGGTAGACCAGGTCGGCCAGACCGTCGGGCACATCGGGGCAAGCTTGAGCCAGGTCGGGGACGGGTTGGGTGAGGATGGCTGTGAGCGCAGCGGTGAGGGTTTCGCCCACAAACGGCAATTCCCCGGTTAGCATTTCGTACAGCAGCACACCAAAGGCCCAGATGTCGGCCCGGTTATCCAATGTTTCGCCGTTGCACGCCTCGGGGCTGAGATAACCTACACTACCCATCAGTATGCCCGTTTGCGTCAGGCGGGGGCTGTCGGCCACGTGGGCGATGCCAAAGTCGGTCAGGCGGGGCGTGCCGTCCTCCGCCAGCAGCACGTTGGCGGGCTTGAGGTCGCGGTGGATGATGTCGAGGCGGTGGGCGCGGGTCAAGGCATCGGCCAGGTCGAGGACAATTTCGACCACGCGCGTGCTGGGCAATGGCCCCTGCGCCGCCAGCAGATCTTGCAGTGAGCCGCCCTCCACATACTCCATGACCAGGTAATGCCGCCCCTCTTCTTCGACAGCAGCCACCATGCTCACGATATTGGGGTGGTTCAGTTGGTGCAGGGCTTCCCCTTCGCGCACGAAGCGGGCGACGATATCGGGGTCGCGGGCCACAACTCCCGGGTTGAAGGCTTTGACGGCGACGGGTTCCCCTGTTTGGGTATCGGTCGCCCGGTAAACATCGCCCATGCCGCCCCGGCCGAGCAGGTCTTTTTCCGGGTCGCTGATTTCGAAATGATTGGCAATGAGTTGGCTTGCGCTCATGACAATATCTCTCTTTCCAACACATCCGCTGCTACAAACGCAGCACCTATCAGTATGAAGATTGGAGAAGCAAGCCAATGTGCGGTGGCCCATTTAACCTCGT
>Ga0114922_10004585_pt1 | contig 12814 bp, 10 predicted proteins | sample AartaG_FD_100975 | JGI IMG/M metagenome (GOLD analysis project Ga0114922, IMG submission 100975) | Deep subsurface microbial communities from Aarhus Bay to uncover new lineages of life (NeLLi) - Aarhus_00045 metaG | ecosystem: Environmental > Aquatic > Marine > Oceanic > Sediment | place... | reverse complement strand
TTCAATAATTCTATTAACTGCTATAGGAATGGTCAACGATTCAATGTCATACAATTATATGGGTATAATTACAAGCACAACGGGGAGCTCTGACATAATAATATCTCAAAAAACCAAGTCGGATCTGACTTATGACACATTCTTTAACGAATCTATTATAGATAATGAATTATATGATATTGAGGGAGTAGAAGAGTTGTTTCCTAGAATTATGATGCTCGTTAAAGTTTCTTCCTACAATTCAGATGCAAATGGTACATTACAAATTTACGGTATTGATTTTGGTAAGGAAGGGAGTAATGGTAATATGGGGGATTTGGATATAGTCGACCAAAGTGGTATTGAAACTGGAGAAATCTATACAGGGGAACCAAATTTAGGAGAGTGTGTTATATTATGGAAGGTAGCAGAATTGTTGAACGTAACTCTAGGAGATCTAATTCATATGAATTATCAAAATCACGAATTAGATGTTGAGGTGGTTGCGATATGTCACCAAGACTTAAAATTCACAGAGCTTGAAAATACCTTAGTGATACTTAATTTGCAACAAGCCCAATCGTTTTTAAATAAAGAAGGAAAGATAAATTTAATAATGGGTACAATTGAAAATCCACAATCGATATATGTTGTGAGTGATATTGATTTTACTAAAAGAAAAATACGGGAAATCGGTACGCTAATTCAACAGAGATTAGATCCAAACGAATATACTGTTTCAATGGCAAAATTAGAAGAGATAACAGCTCAACAATTTATGCTTATTAGTATGACGATTATATTTTGGTTTATTACAATTATATCGATGCTTATTACAGGTATATTAATTAATTCAATTCTTTCAACATCCACAGAAGAAAGAATAAGAGAATATGGTATTTTAAGGGTTGTTGGAGGGAAGAAAATGTTCCCTGTGAAAATGGTAATTTTTGAAGGTGTTCTTATCGGAGTAGTTGGTTCAATTCTTGGAATTATTGTGGGACTCATTGGAACTCCATCAATCGTAAATGCATTATTCATTTTGACTGATTTTCCAATTCAAGATATGGAGTATGTAATACAACCATTCACAATCATTTTAGCTTTTTCAATAGGTTCAATTGTATCGTTAGTTATATCCCTCTTTCCTGCCCTTAAAACTGCCAAACTAGATATAATCAAATCAATTACACCGTTCCATAAAAAGGAGGAAGGTTGGGAGATAAAAAAAGAAGGTAGTATGAATGTAAGAAATTTTTTAATTGGAATCTCTCTTGCTACGATAGGTATGCTAGTTTTTATTCTGTTGCCAAATATTTTTGTTTCGGGAGATTTGATGATGGTTGCAGGCTTGTTTATTGGACTTATTGCTGCCATTTTAATTGGGATGGTATTTGCTTCAGTAGGTATTATCCCAATTATTCAAAGTTTGCTTATAGGGGCAATCTCACCCTTAATTAAAAAATATGCTCAGATTATAAAAATATCCCTAAAAAGGAATAGAAGGCGGAATACTAGCACGATTGTGATGTTTGCCCTTAGTTTTTCATTTATATTTTTCATAACAAGCGTTACTGAAATGGAATCTAAAAACATGTCAACTAATTTAAGGTTTCAATACGGTTCCGATTTGGTATTAATAAATCAAGGATTAGATCCCGAAATCAATGCAATCACGTACGATTTATTCCAAGAAATTTCATCCATTCAAGGAATAGAGCAAACAACACTATCTCTATATAATACATTTGATATAACTTCCCTTCTGTCTGTACTCTTTGATTTTAGCGAAGGAGCAGGAGGTTTTGATGAAGATTCAATTAACGATGCTTTCATGAATATTTTTGAATTTTACACCGAACAAGCGCAAGAAAAGTATCAAGTTACTGCTGGCGATCTTTCTGCTATAGATGAAGTCGAAATAGGATTCATCGGGATTGAGAAAAACTATTACAATTTAATTGACAAAGATTTAATGATTTGGAGTAGCCCTCAAAGTGGCTACAACTATTCATTTACCCAGTTATTTAAAGGAAATAATACTTGTATAATTGCAAAATCTATTGCTGAAGTTGTCGGAGTAAGCGATGTTGGAGAATATATTCGTCTAACATTCTATGATCCAGGAAATCCTGAAGATCAGGGAAATCCCATGGAATTCCGGGTTGTAGGAATTTCGGGGGGAATGCCAGGTTACTTCAACTTTAGAAGTTCTGAGGCTACTGCGACGGGCGGGGGTATAATTGTCTCGATAGATAATTATCTTAGCTTAATGGACATTGAAAATCCTTGGGAATCTAATATGGTTGTAGATAAGGCATTCATTAAACTTATCGACGATTCTGAAGAAACTATTGAAGCCGTCAAAGAGGACATACAAGATTTAGTGGGAGATAAAGAATTTTTTCTTGACGACGCTATATCAAAAGTCAAGTTTATGCAAGAAACTTTTAATAGGCAAAGCGCGTTAATGGAAGTAATTCTCTGGTTTGCGATAGTCATTGCCATTTTTGGGTTAGTCAGTACAATGTACGCAGTAATGTTAGAGAGAAAATTTGAAATAGGTATTTTAAGATCAATGGGTATGAAAGCCAAAAATGTGAGAAATCTGTTTTTAATTGAGAGTCTGATTATAATGTTAAGTAGTGGGACGATGGGTACAATAATAGGTACTTTTTGTGCCTATTTGATGGAGACAAATCTTGCTCTTATAACTGAAATGCCTGTAATATTTTCAATACCTCTTGATGTTTTATTTAGAGTTTTTTCCCTTTCAATCTTCTTTGGAATCCTTGGAATATACATAATCCTAATAAAATTGAGTAGACAATCTGTAATGGATATATTCCGTCAAACATTTTGAGAATTGCTAAGGGACATGTTTTAAGAACTCAACCAATTTTCTCCAAGCTTTTCCTCTATGTGAGACTAGGTTTTTTTCTTCAATCGTTAATTCAGCAAAGGTTCGATTTGGAAATTCATTGGGAATAAAGATAGGATCAAATCCGAATCCTCCCCTGCCCCTAATAGTTCTTGCTACTTTTCCATCTACTGTGCCCTCAAAAATTAGGGTTTCATTAATAGGTTGAAAATACATGGCAATAACAGCTTTAAAATGAGCTTTAGTAACGGGGTAATCTTTTATAAGATTTAAAATGCCTTTATTACCAATGGTATTTAACACATATTTCGAATATACTCCCGGAAAACCATTAAGAGGGACATCAACAAAAAAGCCAGCGTCTTCTATAAAAAAAGAGTTAGTCATCTTTTCCATTACGCTTTTTAATTTAAATGATGCTACTTCTTCAATGCTAGATGCTTGAATCTCGGTAGTTTCAATTGTGTTTTGCATTATCTCGAAAGATAGATCTTCTTTTTGGAACAAATTTTGAATTTCATTAAATTTATTATTATTACCAGTAATGAAATAAATCATTTCTTTTTCCTTTTCCATAATTACAATAATTTCCTATGATTTATTTAGATATTAAGGTTTCAGTTGTCAAATTCAAAAATTTTAATTTACATGAATCTTTATATTGTTCATCTATAAAATTACGTTTATTAATTATTTCATAAACTGGGATGCAAAAATGGCTCGAATGCACTCAAGAAAGAAAGGGAAATCTGGAAGCACTCGTCCATCTAGACGGGAAAAACCAGTGTGGGTGGAACTTTCTTCTGAAGAAGTAGAAAACGAGGTTGTTAAACTGGCTAGAAAAGGCTTTTCTCAATCATTAATCGGTGTGATATTAAGGGATTCCCACGGTGTTCCTTTAGTAAAAGTAGTAACCGGTAAATCTATTAATCAAATCCTTAAAGAACACGATATTGAAACTCCTCTTCCCGAGGATTTAACAAATTTAGTGAAAAAAGCGCTTGTTCTAAGAAAACATTTAGAATCAAATCATAAGGACCTTGAATCAAAAAAGGGGCTACAACGCACAGAAAGTAAGATTTACAGGCTAATAAAATATTATAAAAGTAAAAAAGTGCTGGAACCTGATTTCAAATACGATCCAGAGAAAATACGAACTGTCGTCATGAGGTAAAATTACACTATGAGTCAAAAAGCAAAGAAAAAAGGTCCGAAATTAAGGAGGGTTTCGTTTAAAGATAAAGATTGGTATACTGTAATTTCTCCAAAAAGTTTCAACTTCAAACCTATGGGAGAAATTATTGGGATGGAAGAAAATATTATAGGGAGAACTCTGGAAACTTTATTATACGATTTTACGAATAAATATGAAGATATTAGTTTAAAATTGAAATTCAAGGTAGTTCAAGTAAGTCAGGAATCAAAACAAGCACAATCCATATTCTTAGGGCATTCATATACGAATGATTATGTAAGATCGTTAATCGGTAGAGGAAGTTCTAAGATCCAAACCATAATCAATCTTACAACTAAAGATAAGTTCGTATACCGGCTAACAATCATTTGTACCACAATAAAAAGAGCTCGCAGTTCACAACAAATCGTAATTAGAAAAATTATGAGAGAAATTTTGAAAGAATTTGCTATAACCCTCAATCACGAAAAATTTATCACTGGAATGATTTACTCTGAATTTTCTAACCAGATTCTAAGAATCGCTAAAACAATATATCCTTTATCAAATTGCTCAGTTATCAAATGTAAATTGGTCAGCGTTCCTGAAGGTGGAGAAGATACTGTTTATGTTACTCAAGATGAAGACTTTGAAGTTGTTGAAGTAGAAGTTAAACGATCTAGAAAAAGCGACATAAAAAGAACTGAGAGAATAAATGTAAAGAAGCTTACTCGAACTAATAGGAGTGTTCCTCAACCTAAAGTAGAAAAAGAGGAAGCTAAACCAACAGAAGACGTTTCACCAGAAGAAGTATCCGAATAAAATTTTTCTGTAATTATACATTACCTGCTTCTACTCTTCTTTATTATTCTATTTTTATCCTGAAAATATAAAGTATTCGCAGGTACATCTTCACTCACCATTGTGTGCGCTCCTATTATAGATCCTTCCCCTATTTTTTTACCACACATTACGCTGGAATTAATTCCAGTCTGCGAATTCGGTCCAATAATAGCGCCTAATTTCCGTCTCCCAGAATCAATTAGTTTTTCATTAATATTCATACTTACATTTCTATTATCGAACCTCAAGTTAGATATTTTAGTACCAGCTCCGAGATTAACATTTTCGCAAATAATAGAATCTCCAATATAATTGAAATGAGGGATGGCGGTATTTGAAAAAATCAATGAGTTTTTGATCTCAGACATACCAATATGACAATTATTCCCAATAGAGGTAGACGGTCGTATAAACGCATTCGGTCCAATTAAAGAGTTTTCTCCTATGTAGCAAGGACCTAAAATATAAGTCCCCGATTTTATTAAAGTATTCTTTCCTATGATAACTTTACCCGAAATTTGTACGTTTTCCTCTATTTTTCCTTTAATTTCGTGGTTAATGTTGTTCAAAAGGAATTCGTTCGCATTCAAAAGATGCCATGGTAAACCAATATCGCTCCAAAAATAATCCTTAATAACATATCCCTTAATTTTTCCGTTTAACTGGTTAATTAGGATTTGCATTGAGTCAGTAAACTCATACTCATTCCGTATCGATAATTCAGTCAATTCAATTGCCTTGAATATTGCAGAATTAAAAATGAATATTCCAGCATTTGCTAGATTTCCAAGATTTAAATCAACGGAAGGTTTTTCAGTTATTTTTTCAACATATGCTTCATTATCTAAAGATATAATCCCATATTCTTGTGGATTATTAACTTCACATAAAGAAATTAAGCCTGCGCAACTGCTCTTCTCGTAAGTCTCTAAAACCTTCTTATAAACCTGCGGATCTGTTAATAAATCTCCATACATTAGGAAAAACTCATCATCCCCTACGAAATCTTTAGCGTAATTAACTGCGTGAGCAGTTCCGAGGTGTTCTAATTGCGTAGCATACTCGATCTTAACATTATATTCAGATAATCCCTCACCAAAATAATTCTTAATAACTTCTTCCTTATATCCAACAATTATTAAGATTTCTGTTATCCCCACTTCTTTTAGGTTTAAAATAGAATGCTCTAATAATGGTTTACCTCCAATAGGTATCATTGGTTTTGGGATCGTAGAGGTAATAGGATTGAGGCGTTTACCCTTTCCTGCTGCTATAATAACAGCTTTCATAAGTAAGAAAAAGAAACATTTTATTTAGAAATTATTGTTCAAAAACTCGTTAAGCTGAGTTTTCAAAGATCTAAAAGGTTTTAAATCTCCTAAAAATTCATTTCTTAAAATTTGTTCTTGAGAAATATCGTCTTCTAATTGTTTAAAAATCTCTTTAATTTTAACGAAGTCTCCCGACGCGATGAAATCTAAAGAGTATTCATTAATAGGACTGCAGAGTATAATGTTTTTGCAACCGTGATCTCCTAGATCGTTAAAATGAACCTCTTTAATGTTTGTTTTAGCTCGAATTTGAGTGTTCATTATGATTGTTGCTAATTTAGCCGATATACTAGAAGAGAATAATTCGATATTCTCATCAGTAATCTCCCGATGAAAATTATTTAAAAGTGTTTTATCGTACAATTGAGAAATAATTGGTAATCCTTGAGCGGAAATTCCACAATAAATAATCTTATTTTCTATATCGGAACATTCTATATCAATAATTTCATCTTCTATGGGATCTCGATATTTGTCCCATAAATAACCAGTAATTAATTTAATTACTTTAGAGAACTCTGAGTGATTAGATACTTTTTTAATTTTTTCTGCTGTTTCATAATTTGCAGTAACTTTTTCGATGTACTCATCCATTAATTTAGAAACCTCTTTGGAGCTGGAGGGAAAATCACCTGTAATGCAATAAAACAAGTTTTGGTTGTTTTCGGTCTCGATCTGTTTAATAATCATTCGTTCTTTACCAGTTTCGCCTTCAAAATAAATGTTTGTCAATCGCCAATTATTTTTTGGATTAAGACTACTAATTAATTTTTGTACAAAAAGCACAATTTCGAACGAAGGATATTTATTAGAATTAGAGACATACAGTACTTCTTCGTCCAATATTATTGCAAAACCAGTTATCATAAAAAAAATCGCTGCAAAGTATAATAATTAGATAATAAGACTATTCCTTTAATATTTCATCTCAATAAAAATATTAATCATTTTCGGATTAATCAAATTTAAATAATAGAAATCTAAGGATTATTTTAATCTTAGGTATTTTTTATTTTTATGTTCCTATAACAATTAACTTTTAATAATTTCAATAAATATAATAAAAATAGCTGAAAACTAAGAGATATTTAGTTAGAAACGATCCTTACTATACAATATTCCATCAAAATATATGAAAATCTTAAAATTAGTTGAGAAGAAAAAAATTCAGCAGGCAGCAGAACTGCTTTTAAATTCCAAAGAAGCTATTGCTTTAACGGGGGCTGGAATCTCTACGGAATCGGGAATACCGGATTTTAGAAGCGAGGGAGGTATATGGGAAAAATATAAACCGGAAATTTACGGTAATATCGAAGCTTTTCTAAAAAATCCAGCTAAATTCTGGGAAATGGCACAGAAAATTGCTCCAAACCTGTTTAAGGCAAAACCAAATCCCGGACATTATGCTCTTGCAGAGTTGGAGAAAATGGATTTGATAAAAGCCGTTATTACTCAAAATATTGATGAACTCCATCAAAAAGCAGGTTCTGTAATTGTTTACGAAGTACACGGTAATGTCAACAGGTTTAGTTGCTTAGGTTGTAAAGCATCTTACAGCAAAGACCAGGTTTTACGAAAAATGAAGAGAGAAAAGAAGCATGGTCCATCTTGTGATTATTGTGCAGCACCTCTAAAGCCTTCAGTTGTGTTGTTTGGAGAAGGATTACCGCGATTTGAGATGTATCAATCTCAGGCATTAGCTCAAAAAGCGGATGTTATGTTAATTGCTGGTTCTTCTCTCTCGGTTGCCCCTGTATGTGATTTACCACTTTACACGCTAAGAGAAAAGGGAGATTTAATCATTGTAAACGACCAACCTACAGACTTAGATGAGAAGGCTACGGTTGTACTCCATCACAAAATTGGAAATGTATTACCCTTAATTGTTGAAGAAATTAAAAAACTACTAAACGAATAATCATCTATTAGACATCCTCTTAGAGAACCAACAAAATTATGGTTTTTCTGTATGTATAAAGAAAGTTCAATTATTAAAGATTGGAGAAATGTTGATTTAACTTTTGGTCTGATATATCCAAATCACTACAAATTAGGAATGTCTTCTTATTCAATTAGATTACTCTACCATATTATTAACTCAAATGAAAAATATGTATGTGAACGCATTTTCCTGCCTGAATTTATAAAATATCCGGCATCTAAAGATTTTTCTTCCGTTAACCAACTTCGAAGTATTGAAAATAGAATTTTACCTAAAGATTTTGATATATTAGGATTCTCGGCTCACTACGAAAACGATTTTAAGAATATTCTTTGGATGTTAGAAAAAGCGGAAATCCCTTTAGAATCCGAAAAACGGCATGGAGATTTATCTCTTGATTTAGGTGATTACCCCCTAATAATTGGTGGTGGACCTGTTATAACATCTAATCCTTTACCGTTAAGTGACATATTTGACATATTATTTATTGGTGATGCTGAACCGAATTTAAATGAATTCTTAAGTGTTTATTTAGATTATAAATCACACAATAAAAATTTCAAAACATTTCTTGATAGGGTAAAAAATATTGAAGGATTATATATACCGGTTCTTAATAATGAAACAAAACGTGTAATTTTAAAGGATTTAGATAAGTCACCTACACCTGCGTATCAATTATTATCTAAAAATAAAACAGAGAAACAAGTTTTTGAAGAAAACTTTTTAATTGAGGTTAATAGAGGCTGTCCTTATCAATGTAAATTTTGTATATCTTCTTTTCATAATTCTCCATTTCGAAACAAGAGCTACGACGAGATAATTAAAGCAATTGAAGAAGGGTTAGAATACTCGGATTTCGAGAAAATTAGTCTTATAGGATCATGCGTTTCTTCGCACCCTAAATTCTATGAAATCTGTGAGTTTATTCTCAACACAGGTAAATCTCTTAGCATCCCATCCGTAAGAGTTGAGCATATAACATCCAAAATTATTCACCTTCTTGAAAGAAGTGGTGTGAAGTCAATAACGATCGCTCCTGAAACAGGAAATGAATCGTTAAGGTTTGATTTAGGAAAAAAAATTACAAATGATAAAATTTTAGATGTCTTGCACTTGATAAAAGAATCTAAAATAAATAATGTGAAGTTTTACTTTCTTATAGGTTTACCAAACGAAACTGATGAAGACATTGAAGATATAATAAGTTTGTTTCGAATAGTTGAAAACATTGGATTTAAGAAGAATCAACTAAAAGTTAACATAAATCCATTTATTCCAAAGCTTAATACACCTTATGAGAATCAATGTTCTTTCTATTTAAAAGAAAACATTAATAACTTCAGAATGAAATTTACAGAATTAACACAAGAGCTAAGTAAGATTTCCTCGATTAAACTTAAATTTAAATATCCAAAAAAGATCATAAATAACGCTAGATTACAAACACTATTATCCTTAGGGGATCGAAGCACAACTAAGTTATTATTAGCTTACTATCTTAATGGTGCGAACATGGGAGCGTTAAGAAGGGCTGAGAAAGAATTAGATTTCTCGATTAACGAGTACTTCAATTTAATCAATGGTGGTTATAGACCATGGAATTTTTAGAATAAATAGAAAAAAAAAATTAATCAATTTTGTTAAATACTCTTTTTGGAGATTTACAAACGGGACATGTCTCTGGAGGTTCTCCTTCGTGTGTGTATCCACATACCGAACACACATACATAGGCTTAACTTCTAAATCCTTGCCATTCTCAACTAATTCTAGAGCTTTCTTGTAGAGTTCGTGATGCACTTTTTCCACATCGTTAGCGTAGTTAAATGATCTTTCTGCGTTTGAATTTCCTTCAGATTTGGCATTATCAATAAATTCAGGATACATAGTTTTGAATTCGTAAAATTCGCCTTCAATAGCTTCTTTAAGATTTTCTTTTGTGCTCTTTATTCCCCCTAAGGCGCGCAAATGATTGTGTGCATGCACAGCTTCGGCAGCAGCAGCGGCTTGGAAAAGACGTGCCACGCCAGGAAGCCCCTCTTGTTCTGCTTTCTTTGCGAAAGCTAAATATTTTCTATTAGCTTGAGATTCACCAGCAAAAGCTGATTTTAATCCATCTTCTGATTTTGTCATAATTTATTTCACTTTTTTAGGTTTAGGTAAAAATATGAAAAAAAATATTTTAAGTTGCATTTTATAAATAATAAAAAAGTCAAATCCAGAATTTTATCGTGAACCAGAAACTAGTATAATAATTATGAAATAATTTTTTTTCTTTGAGATTAATTGTTGAGGACATCTGTGATTTTCTTAACTGCTTTCTGTAAATAAAACTCCGCCATTCCAAATCTAATTTTGGTTTCAAAGATTAGAATAAGAATGTATATATCACGTATATTTTCAGAAAAAATTAACTCGTTATTTTTCGAAGTATAAAATAACTTAAGTATTGAATTATTTGAAATTTTTACTCTAAAATCAACTTCCGTTAAAAATCGTTTTAAATTGATATCATTAAAAGAAGAAAAGAGCACTTTACCTCTATTAGTTAGAAGAATAGCTCCATTGAGATCTGCTGATTTTTGGAAATCTTTTAGGAATTCTGTAATCACTCTTTCTTTTTTTAAGTCAAATTCGCTTGAAAAAGGCTCCCTAATAATATCTTCAATGAGATAGTTGAGGTGTTCGTCATAAACATATTCTAAATCCGTTTTGATTTTGTTTTTATTAGCATATTCAAGGAATTTTGAGTTAATTTTTGAGATTATTGCTTCTAAAAGCTCCAGATTTTCGATTGTACTACAAAGAAGGCTATAATATAATTGTCTCTTTTCAAATACAACTAGTTTTATTCCACCGCCCATTTCAACAGTTTTAATTTTATCTCCTATAAGTTCTTTAGTAAAAGACATTAATGCTGTGAAATAAGATGATATGAGCTGCTCCTGCTCAATTGGGTAAAGATTCGTAAGATTTAATCCATAAATACATATCCCTGATTTATTAAAGATGAAGAGATTGTGTATGTTTAATTTCTCAGTTGTTCTTTTAATCTTTGCGACTAATGTGGAATGATCGGGAATTCCCATATAATTTTGTTAAATTCAAACTATAAAAAGCTCAAACTTTTCACTCTTTTCAGATTAGCGTATGAGTTGCTTAGAATTTCAAGAATATTTCAATCAAAAAATGTAGCTTAAATTACCTAAAAAGTAAAACTTGATACTCCACTAAAACATAATTTAAACGGTATGATATTATATCCCTTTTCAAGTAGCTTCTTTTTAATTTGAAGTTCATGGCCCCTTCCAGCTAGTATTATAACTGTACCCCCCCCTCCCGCGCCGTTACATTTGAATCCTATCGCACCATTACTTTTTGATATTTTCTCTACTTCATTTATAAAGGGGTTAACCATTAAAGGATGGAGCTTTTTTTGTGCTTCCCAGTTTCTATTCATCACTCTTCCTATATCTATTATATCTGAGTTTATCGCATTTTTCATAACATAAGCGCATTCCTTCATGATATCAAACGAATTTAGAGTATCAACATCATCTTTCTTATAATTTTCTATAACAGCTTTATGCATTTGACTTGAACTTCTTGAATTTAGATACACTAAGATAAATTGACTCTCTAATTCGAAAATTCTTTTCTCTTGAATATTAATTTCAGTCATTTTTACATTAGGGTAATTAATTTCCATAAAATTAATTCCACCAAACGATGCTGCATACTGATCTTGTACACCACTTTCTAACCCTAGCTCCTCAGTTTCAAGCTTATGGGCTAATACAGCGATTTCTTTTGGGTTTAATTGTGATCCGTTATAAGTTGCTAACGCAGATATCATTGAGACTGCTATGCTCGCACTCGTTCCTGTTCCGCAACCAGGAGGTGCATCTGCTCTCACATAAATATCCAAACCACCTTCAATCTCTAATCTTTTAACTGCTGCTTTTAATAAATCTAACTTACCATTATATTCAATTTCTTTAAAATTAAAGATTTCTACAGATTTTCCTAGATTTTCAGCAATAATCCGGATTTTATTCTTTCCGTTTTCAATAATTCTTACATAACTATAGAGATCAATGCAAAAATTGAATACTGCACCTTCAGGATAGTACCAGGTATCAGTCCATCCTCCAATATCGCAGATTCTCACTGGTGCTCTTGTTAATATTTCCTCTTTCACACTCATATGAATGATGTTTAATTATTTTTTCAATAATGATTTGTAGTTCCTTATTGTTAAAACTTTCATTTTTAAAATTTAATAAATTTTTAGATATTCAAATTTTTTCAGGTTAAGATTAGAAATTACTTAATTGAGTGTAGAAGGTTTAAAATCCCGATAAAACTCAAAATATGTCGCTAATTTGAAATAATATGTCTGAATTTCTTAACTTAGCCTCGTTGTACCCAATCTCTAAAGATTGCCATCTGATCCTCAATATTTTGGATGTTAGCTTTCCTTTTTTAGATGGTGAGTAGACCCATAATATTAACCTTCTATGATGTTTTTTCACCTAGATTTAAATAGAAGCTAGCAGTAATATATTTTAAACAACAATATTTTTTAAAACATATTTAAACAATAAAAGGAGGAATAAAAAATGGCTAAAAAAGCAGTAGCAGATGTTTTATTCGTAAAATC
>Ga0114922_10004584_pt1 | contig 12817 bp, 5 predicted proteins | sample AartaG_FD_100975 | JGI IMG/M metagenome (GOLD analysis project Ga0114922, IMG submission 100975) | Deep subsurface microbial communities from Aarhus Bay to uncover new lineages of life (NeLLi) - Aarhus_00045 metaG | ecosystem: Environmental > Aquatic > Marine > Oceanic > Sediment | place: Aarhus... | reverse complement strand
TGTGTCCATCAAAGATTATTCTGTGAGGCAGGCAAGATTTTCGTTCGATTACGAAAGGAGAAAGGACACGATATCTTTGAAAGTACAAACAAAAAATGCGGCTGGATACAAAATCACGTTTGCGCCTGCGATGGGAATCGGCACCAAATTCACATCACTCATTGTGGATGGTAAGCCAGAGGCAGTAGAAACAAAGGAAAAAGCGCAGGTTGTCCAGGCCGTGACAGAAATTCCCGTGAAAAACGGCATGATGCAATTCGACCTGGGATTTATCCCGACCGTGGAAATTTTGCCGGTTGTCCCGAAAACAAGGGTCGGGGATGGAAACAAGGGCTTGAAGATGATCTCTGTAAAAAAAGAAGCTTCAAGATTGATGATAAAGGTTGAGGGACTTGCGCGCAGGAGCTATGCGTTGCGAATCACAAATCCAGGAATGATCGCTAAGGTAGAGGGAGCAGAACTCAAAGACGACGATTTGATACTCAGAATGCCCGAAGGCACAGCTGGTCAGTTCGTCTCTCACAGGATAATCCTTCATCTGCAATAGCTTACGTTAGACAAAACCCATTTTGTCCAATGTCAAGGTTTGATCCCAACATTGTTAACCTGAATGGTTCTCTTCCATATTGTGTGGGCATAACTTCTAAGGTGTTTCTTTGCCATCAGGCATGTCTGGAATGCCCTTCTCGGCGGCTGCGGACATACCTGATGTCTTTTTCCATTAGAGCTTACCCACACAATATGGAAGAGAACTACCTTGTTAAATAAATAGGCAAGATCGATCGTAGATGTTATAGAATGGAAAGAGGAAAACAGCATGAACATAATCAAATGGCTCGTAACAGCGGCTTTCTCATTCGGTCTTATCCTTGGCATCGCGTGCCAAAAACAAAAGACCTCGTGGAAAGGAACGATCGAAACCAAGGATGGCGCAACCATTGTCAAAAATACGAAATATCCGATTTACGATGATCCTGTGCTCGAACTGGCAGAAGATTTAGTCATAAAGGGAAGTGAAGAGATAGAGGAGCAGATGTTCCAGAACATCAACACACTGGACGTGGATGAAGAAGGCCATCTTTATATCCTCGATGAGCAAGCCGGCAACATCAAGGTTTTTGACGCATCCGGAAGTTTTCAAAAAACCATCGGCAGAAAAGGACAGGGGCCCGGCGAATTCGGGATGCCGATATCTCTCTTCCTCTCCCAGCAGAACCAAATCATTGTCAACGATATGGGCCAGCGGAAAGTTCAGTATTTCGACAAGGAAGGTAATTATCTTAAAGAATTCTCTATCGCCGATAAGTTTTTGTTCTTTGGTCCGATGGTCACATCCAACGGCGATCTCATCGTCACCTATACCATTCCTCAGGAAAAGCCCGCAACGGTATTGCAAAAATTCAATCCGAAATTCGAATCGATCCTCACGTTCACTTCCATCCCGATGGACATACCTCCTGTGATAAACATTTTTGTGGCCCGTTCTTTGACAAGTTTGAGATGGGCTGTGACATACAATGATGAAATCATCTGGGCCGATATAAAAAACCCTGAATATGAGCTCCGTTTTCATGATACTGACGGCAAATTAAAAAGGATAATCACCAGGGATTATGATCCCATCTCCATCACAACCGACGATAAAGACAGATTGATGGAACAAACCTTCGGGGATAATCCGACAGATCAATGGGATGTCCGGTTTCCAGACAACTACCCTCCCTTTTTAGGATTCTCTTTTGACGATTTAGGCCATCTCTTTATAAAAAGATATGATCAAGAAGCAGATGAGGTTGGCAATCTGTATGATATATTCGATTCGGGAGGAAAATACATCGCTCAGATGCTGTTCAAAATGAATCCTATGATCTGGAAGAAAGGGCACATGTACACCATCGAAGAGGATGAAGAAGGATTCAAAGTCGTCAAGCGCTACAAGGTCAACTGGAAAATTTGAAAGTCAAATTGCAATTATTGTAAAATGCAAAATAGGAGGATCAAATGGAAAGCATCTATAAAGTGATTGAAATCATCGGGACAAGCCCCAATTCCTGGGAAGAAGCGGCTAAAAACGCCGTAGAGACCGCGGGAAAAACCTTGAAAGACCTTAGAGTTGCCGAAGCCGTCGAGTTTGACTTGAAAGTTGAAGACGGAAAGGTTTCTGCCTATCGAACAAAAATGAAGATTTCTTTCAAGTATCAAGATTAGTCGGCACCACTCTAGCCTGAATTATCCAGGGGGTTCTCTTCCATATTGAGTGGGCATGACTTTCAAGGTGTTTCTTTACCATCAGGCTTGTCCTCCGCTCTAGTTCGGATCTTTAACGCCATTCCCTCACCGCCCTTCTCGGCGGCTTTGAACTGCGCACGTTAACTCCTTACCTCTACAACTCTATCCTCTGTTCCCGTGCCTGTCCGGATCCCTAATGCTTTAGCAAAGTCGTGCTCAATACAACATCGCCGACAATATGAGGATATCCCCATATTGTTACCCTCGAAGAACGGATCGTGAAGGCTAGATCCTCAATGGCGCTCCAGACATACCCGATGGCTTTTTCCATTAGAGCTTACCCACACAAAATGGAAGAGAACCATCCAGGTTATTTGCATTTTTATGAATAGTTCAGGATAAATAAGTTGCAAAATTTGTGGAAAAATTTTATCTTTTTCCCTTTGACTTAAAACTTGTAGTTATTTTCATCCAAAGGAGGACCGATTGCATAATTCGTATTCAAAAAAATATTTTGTCGTGAGTTTGATTTTGATTCTGGGATTGTTTTTGCCAGCTGACGGACAGGCGGCCCAGACCGAATCCCATGATTTTATGAAAAACATCATCTGGCGCGAGATCGGACCGGCCAATCCCGGTGGCCGGATAACCGATATCGAAGGTGTCGAGAGCAATCCCTCCATCATCTATGCCGGCGCAGCCACCGGGGGCATCTGGAAAACGACCAATGCGGGCACGACCTGGGAGCCGATATTCGACGACCAGCCTAATGCATCGATCGGCGACCTCGCTGTTTCCTTATCCAATCCTGACATCATCTATGTTGGAACAGGGGAAGCGAACAACCGCAACAGCTCCCCCTGGGGAAGCGGTGTGTTCAAATCCACAGACGCCGGAAAAACCTGGGAGTTTGTCGGATTAAAAGAAACGCATCACATAGGCCGGGTGCTCATCGATCCCAAAAATCCTGACATCGTATACGTGGCAGCCCTGGGACACCTATGGGGCACCAACGAAGAACGGGGCGTTTTTAAAACGACAGATGGCGGCAAAAACTGGCAGAAAGTCCTGTTTCTCGATGAAAAAACGGGTGTCACGGACATGGCTATGGATGGTCAGAATAGTGAAATCCTGTATGCGGCAGCCCATGAAAGATTGCGAGACCGCTTCGATGCAGGAGACCCTGTGGACCAATGGGGGCCCAAAGCAGGTATCTACATCAGCTTGGACGGTGGACAAAACTGGACAAAAGCTACCAAAGGCCTTCCGACCGATGAGATGGGACGGATCGGCCTGAGCGCCGCTCCCGGTAAACCGGGCACCGTCTATGCCCTAGTCAGCACACAAAAAACACGCAGTTTCCGCCGCGGGCAGGAACCACAAGATGAAAAGCTAGACATAAACAGGGGCGGCATTTTTAAATCGACGGACTACGGAAAAACATGGACACTCATGAACATGCACAACAACCGGCCATCTTACTACAGCCAGATCCGTGTGGATCCCAATGATGAAAACGTGATCTGGACGTGCGGTTCCCCGTTGGCTTATTCCGAAGATGGGGGAAAAACTATAAAGATCGGGCCCGTGGTTCAGGGCAACACTCACATCGACTACCATGCCCTATGGGTCGACCCGAACAACTCCGATCATGTCCTTGTCGGCGGCGATGGGGGGATCAACATCACCTATGACCGAGGAAAAAATTGGGATATCATCACCCAGATCGGACTGGCCCAGTTTTATGCCATCACAGCAGATATGAGAAAGCCTTATTATGTGTACGGCGGCCTCCAGGACAACGGCAATTGGGGAGGCCCAAGCCGCTCCCGCCGAGGTTCGGGCATCGTTAACAACGATTGGTTTCCCCTCAGCAATGCGGATGGCTTTGTCTGCCAGGTCGATCCTACTGATTTCAACACAGTTTATTACGAGATCCAAAACGGATACCTGATGCGCCTGGATCTTCGAACCTGGCAAACCAGAATGCTGCGGCCCCAATCCCCTCCTGCTAAGAAAGGTGAACCGAGGGAACGATACCGCTTCGACTGGAACTCCCCGGTGATAATCTCTCCCCATAATCCGCACACCCTTTATTTCGGTGGAAATAAATTGTTTAAAACCGTCAACCGTGGGGATAGCTGGCAAGTGCAAAGCCCAGATCTCACGGCCGATCCCGAATCCCGGTACAGCGCGATCGTATCTATCGATGAGTCGCCCCTCAAACCCGGACTTATCTGGGTGGGAACAAGCGACGGCAACGTTCAGCTCACCCAAGATGACGGAGCCACCTGGACGCGGCTTAACGATAAAATGGACGGAGCACCTAAAAGTTTTTGGGTCAAGCGGGTCGAGGCATCCAATCATGTTGCTGGCAGGGCTTATATCGTTTTCGACGGACACCGCCATGACAACCAGGATCCTTACATCTATGTGACCGAAGACTTCGGCGAAAACTGGAAAAAAATCACCAACGGTCTTCCAGAGGGTTCGGTGTATGTTGTGAGGGAAGATTACAAAAATCCGGATTTGTTGTTTGCCGGCACTGAGTTTGCTGTGTATATCTCGCTTGACCGCGGGGAAACTTGGGAACGTTTTATGAACGGGCTCCCGACTGTTCCAGTCCACGACCTGTTTATCCATCCGCGAGACTTCGACCTTATCGCAGGAACACACGGACGCGGGGCTTGGATCGTGGACAACATCACTCCGCTACAGCAGTTATCCTCAGATGTAAAAGAAAAAGATGTGTATTTGTTCGATATCAGACCCGAAGTGCAGTGGGGCAGAACTTATGAATGGACCTGGGTAGCAGACAAGCGGTTCAAGAAACTGAATCCGCCGACAGGTACTGTTATTTCCTATCATTTAAAGAATGAAATAACCGAACCGGTAAAAATCGCCATACTGGATATCACAGGCACGGTCGTCAGAGACCTTGAAGGCCCTAAGGAAGCAGGCCTTCACAAGGTATTCTGGGATTTCCGGAAAAATCCGCCCATAAAGCAGAAAGGTCAATCCCAACAAAGCATGCAGCAGAGATTCAGACGCCGCACTCCGATGGTCGGTCCCGGAGAATACCTGGTGCGGCTTACTGCGGGCGATAATGTTCTCACAACCAGGCTTGTTGTCGAAAAGGACAATCCCGACTATTTAGGCCGCTAATCCCCTTGATCTCCTCCGGAGGACTTCTTTACCTGGATTACCAAACTATTTCTAGATTTTTTCGTATATAGGGATGTCCTTCGAAACAAAAATATAGCAATGTGAAGGCCAGATGGGGTATAATATTCTATACTAATTATATAGAATATGTAGAAATTTGGAAAAAGATAGAAAAAAGTGGAAGAAAAAGGGTAGAATTCCCGTCTAATAGAGGTACTGGCTGGAACTATGAATCTCCGCATTCGGAACGAAGAGTGCTGAGATCGCAGCCGTTTAAAATTACAAAAAGTTCGGCAGGTAAAACGAACGAATATCGTGTAGGTGAATGAAGATGAAAAAATTATCAATCTTAATGTTGACAGTGTTTTTGGTTTTTGCTGTGGGTTGTGGAAAATCTGGCGATAATGGTCAGGGAGGAGATAGGAACTCCCGTGCAAATCCAGGCGAGAAAAAGCCCGAATCAAAACGCCCGAGCGATGGGGAAATCGACATCGATTCTCTGGATATCCCGGACCAGATGAAAGAAGCCATTAAATCCGGAAAAATCCCTCCGGACCAGGTTAAGGAAATGCTCGCAAGGCTTCAAGGAGGCGGGGATGCTCTTCCCGTCAGTGTGGCACCTGTTCAGAGACAAGACCTGAACTCCTACCTCGTCCTCAACGGGATAGTTGAACCGGAACGGAAAGTGGAAATATTCTCCCGTTTATCCGCTTATGTGAAACAGATCATAAAAGAAGAAGGGGCTTATGTCCAAGAAAACGCCATCCTGGCACTTCTGGATGACACAGAGATCAAGATCGGCTTCGAACAGGCCAAAATACAGCTGGAGCAGGCCAAACTCAGCCTGGAAGAGGCCGAACAGAATTTTAACCGGAACCAGGAATTGATCCAACGCGAGCTGATTTCCAAACAGGAATTCCAGACACAAGAAGCCGTATACAAACAACGAAAGCTGGATTATCAGAACCGCCAGGAGGGCTATAAAGACCTCGAGCTTCAGTTGAACTACACCAAGATCCGGGCTCTGTCCGAAGGTTTCATAACCGAGCGCTTGATCGAAGTCGGAGACCGTGTTAACGCCAATCAGCAGGTCTACACCATCGAAGATTTCAAGCCCCTGCTGATCCGTGTTTACGTTCCCACATCCGATGCCATCAAACTCGAAACTGGTATGTCGGCCGAAGTGCTGACCGAAGTATTGCAGGGAGCCGTATTCAACGGCGATGTCAAATTGATCAACCCCCGGATCGACACTCAAACCGGGACGGTCAAAACCACCGTCGAAGTTTTTGATGACTCCCTTCGCCTGAAACCGGGAATGTTCGTGGAAGTCCGTATCGCCATCGGCGCAAAGGAAAACGTCCTGACCATCCCGCGGAAAGCCATCCTTTACAAACAGAACAAGACTTATGTTTTTGTCATGAACCGCAACCAGGTGTCCCAGCGTGAAGTCCTGCTCGGCTTGACCGAGGAAGACCTGGTGGAAGTGACAAACGGTCTGGCCGAAGGAGATGTCATCGTCGTTGTCGGAGTCGAAGGGCTCAAAGACGGCCAAAGAGTTGACGTGGTCCAATGAAGATCGTTAAATTTTCCATCAACCGTCCGGTGACCGTTTTTATGTTCACCATTGCCGCGATTATCTTCGGATTTATTTCCTATTCGAAACTCAACCTGAATCTTTTGCCCAAAATCTCCTACCCCACCCTTACCATCAAAACCGAATATCCCGGCACCGCCCCTTCTGAAATCGAAAACATTATTTCCAAGCCGATCGAAGAAACCTGCGGGGTTGTGGACAATGTCGTACGCATTTCCTCAGTCTCCCGGGCCGAGCTGTCTGAAGTTACGGTCGAATTCGCCTGGCACACAAACATGGACTTTGCCACCCTGAAACTCAGGGAGAAACTGGATTTGCTTCGTTTGCCTGTCGGGGCCACCAAACCGGTCATTCTCCGGTATGATCCCAACCAGGAGCCCATCATGAAACTGGGGCTGACAGGCGACACCGACCTGGGCCGTATCCGGTACATCGCCGAAAGAGAGGTTAAGCAGGCTCTGGAAAGTATCGAAGGAGTGGCGGCCTGCTCCATCTCGGGAGGCCTGGAAGATGAGATCCACATTGACATCGATGAGTTGCAGCTTAGCCTTCTCAATATCCCAATCACCACTGTGGCCAGCCGTCTTTCCCAGGAAAACGTAAACCTTTCTGCTGGGATCTTAAAGCAAAAGGACAGTCAGTTTTTAGTCCGCACTGTCAATCAATTTAAAACCGTCGAAGAAATAAAAGATATCATTATAGAAAAACGGGGCGATGTCCAAATCACCCTGGGAAGCGTTGCGGACGTTTTCCGCGGCTACAAAGAACGCAAGGTCATCTCTCGCATTAACAGCCGGGAATGCATCGAAGCCGCCATCTACAGAGCAGCGGATGCCAACACCGTATTTGTGGCTAATGCAGTCACGGAAAAGCTGGCAACGGTCCAAAACACCATCCTTAGGCCTCGCAATATGGAATATATGGTCATCACCAACCAATCGAAATTTATAAAAAACACGATCCATGAGGTGAAACAGACCGCCATCATCGGCGGCATTTTGGCCATTATGGTCCTCCTGTATTTTTTAAAAAACCTGCGCAGTACCTTGATCATCGGGGCCGCCATACCCATCTCTGTTGTCATCACATTTTTTCTGCTGTATTCCTCCAATATCTCCTTGAATATCATCTCCCTAGGAGGTCTAGCCCTAGGGATAGGAATGCTGGTGGACAACTCCATTGTGGTGTTGGAGTCTATCCAACGTTACAAGGAGAAGGGAGTGGGATTGTACAAGTCTGCCTTGGAGGGCACATCCGAAGTGGCCGGTGCTGTGACCGCGTCCACATTCACCACGGTGGCCGTGTTTTTTCCGATCGTGTTCGTCGAAGGAATCGCCGGACAGCTGTTCAAAGACATGGCTCTGACAGTGACCTATTCTCTATTGGCGTCCCTGGTCGTTTCGCTCACACTTGTCCCTATGCTCAATGCGGTCATGCGCCGGGAAAACGCTAAGGAAAGGTTAAGCCGAGTGCTGAAGATCGTGTTCAAGCCTCTGGATAAGTTGTATGACCAATTCTATAATTCTTACAAAAAAGTCCAGGATACAACGTTTAAACGCCGAAAAATCATTATCGTTGCTGTTCTCGTATTGTTCGCTGCTGCGATCTTCATGATCCGATTTATGGGCCAGGAACTAATCCCTGTCATCTCCCAAGGAGAATTCCATATCAATGTTGAGTTCCAACCCGGAACCTCCCTCAAAGAGAATGCCGCTATCATTTCGGATATCTCCGATACTCTGAAAAATTATGATGAAATAGACAGCGTATATGAGCTTATCGGAAAAGGTTCCCGGGCAGGTATATCCTTCCAGGAAGAGAGGGAAAACCTATCCGAATTCACCCTCCGTCTAAAACCCGGCATTTTGGGAACAAAGGAAAACCGGATCATGGACCGGGTCAGAGCCGACATGGAAAAATTTCCCACCACAAAAGTCAAGGTCTATAAGCCTCGATTGTTCTCGTTCAAGGCGCCACTCGAAGTCGTTGTATCTGGGAACAATCTTGATCTGATCAAGGGAGTCTCTGATGAACTCCTGGAAAAGATACGGGGAATAGAAGGGATCATCGACGTGAAGTCGAGCATGGAAGAAGGATATCCGGAAGTCCAGATCATTTTTAACAGAGCTGTTCTGGCCTCCCAAGACATGACCATCAACTCGGTAGGTTCCCAGATCAGAAACAAGATCGAAGGCGAGGTCGCCACGCGATTTATCGAAAGCGACAGGGAAATCGATATCCGAGTTCGCCTGTCAGAAGATTCCCGCGACCGGGTGGATAAAATCGAGAGGATCAATATCCGCAACGGCCTGGGTGTAATGGTGCCTCTGAAAGCCCTGGCTCAAATCCAGATCAAGGAAGGACCGGCAGAGATCCGGCGGATTCTTCAGCAAAAATCTGCGGTCATCACCGGGAATATCGCAGGGATCTCTTTGGACGAGGCCAAGGAAAAGATCATGATGGCTATAGCTTCCACGGACACCGGGCCAGAAGTTGCGATCAACATGGCCGGACAGAGCATGGAACAGGATGTGGCCTTTACTTCGATGATCTTTGCCATTTTTCTGGCCGTATTTCTGGTCTATCTGGTCATGGCTTCCCAGTTCGAATCCTTTAAAAAGCCCTTTATCATCATGTTTACCATTCCTCTTGGTATCATCGGCGTTGTGATCGTCGGACTTATAGCCAGCATGTCCATCAACGTGATCGTGTTGATCGGATTGATCATTCTCTCCGGCATCATCGTGAATAACGCTATTGTTCTAGTAGACTACATCGGGCAGTTACAGAAACAAGGAATGCCCAAGGTGGAAGCCATCAAAACAGCAGCTCAGGTAAGGTGGCGGCCGATCCTGATGACAACGATCACGACAGTGTTGGGACTTACCCCAATGGCACTGGATTTCAACGAGGGATTCGAAATCCGCATCCCGTTAGCCCTGACATTGATCGGGGGCTTGATCTTCGGAACTTTTTTAACCCTGATCTTTATCCCGCTGGTCTACAATTATGTGGTTAAAGATCCCACAGAAGCCGAGGAAAAAGAAAGCCGGTTGATGCGCTTTCTAAAAAGCATCAAAATGGGCTCCTCTTTAGATAAGGCCAAAACGAGTAAGCAATGAATTTACCAGAATTTTCCATACGCAAGCCAGTTTCCGTCATCGTGGCCATGCTTATTTTTATCACCATAGGGGTAATCTCCATCCTTAAACTTCCTTTGGAGATGATGCCCGACACGTCCTTTCCGGGCCTGATGGTGCAGATACCTTACCCCTCCTCTTCCCCTGAAGAAGTGGAACGCACCATCACGCGACCTCTGGAGGATATCCTGGCCACTATCAACAATCTGGAGAGTTTTAGTTCTACCTCCTCTGCATCGTCCAGCTTTATCCACATGCAATTCCACGGGGGCACTAATATGGACCTGGCCACGATGGAGATTCGAGACCGTATCGACCAAATGCGGGATCAGTTACCGGATGATATCGAAAACATCAACATCCGCCGTTTTTCCATGAACGACAGGCCCGTGATCAATTTCAGTGTGGCTTTGCCTGGAGATCTGGACAACCTGTATCATTGGTCGGAAAATTACATCACCCAGCAGTTGGAACGCATCCAGGGTGTGGCCAATGTGGATATCCGGGGCATCCGCAACAAAGTTCTGACAGTTTATCTTAAGCCCGAGGTTTTCTATTCCTCTTCTATCCGCATAAACGACCTGATCGACACCATAAGGAACAACAACATCAACATTTCAGCCGGGTATGTGGAAGAAGGACCGATGAGGTATGTGGCACGTATTCCGGGTGAATTGAAAATCTTGGAGGAAGTCAAAAACCTCCCTGTCAGCAACAAAGGATTGACAATTGCTGACGTGGCCCGCGTGACATACGATTATCCTATCAAAGAAGAATTCAATCGATTGGACGGAAATGAAACAGTCCGTTTTCAGATCTATCGGGCATCCAACGCCAACATCGTTGACGTATGCAACAAGGTCAAAACCACGATGGCGCAGATCAAGGAGACAGAGCCATCCCTCCAAAATATGACCACTATCTTTTACCGCGACCAATCTGAGGACATCCTCAAGAGCCTGCGAGACCTGACTATTTCAGGAGTCGTCGGAGGCCTCTTGGCCGTAATTGTCCTGCTGTTTTTCCTGCGAAAATTCCGGTCAACCATCATCATCGCCATCGCAATCCCAATGGCCATGGTGTTCACCTTTAGTTTCATGTATTTGTACCGCACAATCTTTCGTGCCGGCATAACTATCAATATCATATCTCTCAGCGGATTGATGATGGCGGTGGGCATGTTGGTGGATAACTCCGTTGTGGTCCTGGAGAATATCTTCCGTCTGCGGCAGGAGAAAAACTTACCTCCGCTGAAGGCTTCCATACAGGGGGCCAGTGAAGTGGCCATGGCTGTCTCGGCATCTACTTTGACAACATTGGTCGTGTTTATCTCGCTCGGATTTATGTCACAGTCGGGATTCGGACGTTTCTTACAAGACTTTGCTCTGACCATTTCCCTTGCATTGATAGCCTCTCTGATCGTTGCCCTCACATTCATCCCTCTGGCAGGAAGCCGCCTTCTTTCGGGAAAAGCCAGAGAAAAAGCACGTTGGTTGGTTAAACTGACTAGCTTTTACGAACTTATCATCAGTTTCACGATCAAAAACTGGAAAACCAAACTCCTCGTTGTCGGACTGGCCATAGGAATTTTCTTCACCTCATTCCAGATCCTCAAAAGCATCGAACGAGAGTTTATGCCCAGTAGCGATGAACGGGAGATTAACCTATCGGTCTATATGCCAAGAAGTTTTACTTTGGAACAGATGAAGGCCTTATTCCAGAATTACGAAAAAATTCTTTTTGCCAACAAACAGGAACTGGCCATCGACCATATGACCACCGAATTCGGTGTGAGGAGGATGCGGCAAGGGCGCTTCAGCGGAAGGCTTGAACTGAACCTGAAAGAGGAAGGCCCAACAGTAACCGAGATCAAAGAAAGACTCAAAGAATTACTGCCTAGGCAAGCCGGGATCCAGTACGAATACGCTCAGCGGTTCGGCCGCGGCGGGCATTTCCGCGGAATCGGTGTGGAGCTTATCGGCCTGGACTACACCAAACTGACCGAACTGGCCCCTATGGTGATCGAAAAGCTCCAGACAATCGAGAATGTGGAGGATATCACCAGTGACCTGGAGGGAGGAGACACACAGATAATGGTCGAGGTGGACCGCAAAAAAGCGGAAAGCTCGGGAGTGAGCAGCCGGATGGTGGCCCAGACTATTTCTTCCTCCATCTCGGAAAGGCCGATCGGCAAGTTTAAAACGGAAAATCGGGAAATTGACATCATCTTAAAAATCCAGGGAGAAGACGGTTTTTCAGAGGAAGACCTCCGAAACATCAGCCTGCCGACCCAGTCCCAACGGATTCCCATCTCCGCCATCTCGAATATTACCTATCGGGCCGGATCGACATCGATCCGCAAAGAAAACAAAATGTCCAAATTGATCATCAGAATCAACACCAAACAAGAGGGGATGATGGCTATATCCGACGACGTCCGCAATATCATGAGCACCATCCAATTCCCTGACGGCTACTCATGGAGCCTGGGATCCGGGTGGCGACGATTCCAGGAATCCCAAGGGGAATCCAACATGGCGATCATACTTGCCCTGATCTTCATCTACATCATCATGGCATCGCTTTTTGAGTCGTTCGTGCATCCCTTTACGATCTTGCTGACCGTACCGTTGGCTCTGTTCGGGGTGGCCATGATTTTTTCCATCACTGGCATTACCCTGAATAC